>Ga0268277_1001055_pt1 | contig 20064 bp, 13 predicted proteins | sample saktaG_5_FD_190132 | JGI IMG/M metagenome (GOLD analysis project Ga0268277, IMG submission 190132) | Saline water microbial communities from Sakinaw Lake, British Columbia, Canada - sak_2010_1_5_50m | ecosystem: Environmental > Aquatic > Non-marine Saline and Alkaline > Saline ...
AGATCATTATCCCCTGTTGTTATAATATTCCGGGGCTTAATTTTGTCCCAGATTCATTGGAGAAATTTTTAAAAGAAATTGGGAGTAAGGTTAGCGAAACTTTACCTAAATTGTCTATAAAAAAGAAGGATTTATTAGCTCAAGGAGAAGCTAAAATTGTGGTTTTGGAAAATAATTAAAAATTAAAATGAAAGAAGAAACAAAAGAAGAAGAAATTGAAGAAACAAAAGAAGAAAATAATGAAAAAGGCGTAGAACCCGTAAATTTAGAAGATGAGGTTAAGTCTTCATATATAGATTATGCAATGAGTGTTATTGTTGCCAGAGCTTTACCAGACGTGCGAGATGGTTTGAAACCTGTTCATCGTCGTATTCTTTATGCTATGCATGAGATGGGGCTAAGACATAATGTTAAATATAGAAAATCGGCTACTGTCGTTGGTCACGTGCTTGGCAGTTTTCATCCGCATGGAGACCAGGCGATTTATGAGTCTATGGTTAGATTGGCTCAAGATTTTTCTTTAAGATATCCATTAGTAGATGGGCAAGGAAATTTTGGAAGTATCGACGGGGACAAAGCTGCGGCGCATAGATACACAGAGAGCAGAATGGCTAAGATTTCTTCAGAAATGTTGATTGATATTGACCAGGATACAGTTAATTTTGTTCCTAATTATGACGGTACAACCAAAGAACCATCTGTTCTACCAGCTAAAATTCCCAATTTACTTCTTAATGGTTCAATGGGAATTGCTGTTGGTATGGCCACTAACATTCCTCCCCATAATTTAACTGAAGTTTGCGACGCAACAATTTATAAGATAGATAATCCAGATTGTGACGTTGAAGACCTGCTTCAATATATTAAAGGTCCTGATTTTCCAACTGGTGGACTTATTTTTGATGATAATCAAATTAAACAAGTTTATGCTTCTGGCAAGGGTCCGATTGTAATGCGGGCAAAAACAGAAATTATTGAAAAGAAACTGGGACTTTTTCAAATCATAATTAATGAAATACCCTATCAAGTTAACAAGGCCACTCTTTTACAAAAAATGGCGGAATTAGTTAAAACCAAAAGGATTCAGGACATTAAAGATATTCGTGATGAGTCAGATAAGCATGGGGTTCGCATTGTTATTGAATTAAAAAAAGGAGCATTTCCTCAGAAAATATTGAATCGTCTTTTTAAGCTAACAGATTGTCAACAAACTTTTCATGTAAATATGGTTTGTTTGGTGGACGAAGTTCAGCCCAAGCTTTTAGGTTTAAAAAGGGTTTTAGAAGAGTATATTAAGCACAGACAAGTTGTTGTTAAAAGGCGAACTCAATACAATCTAACTAAAACAAAAGAAAGAATTCATATTTTAGAGGGTTTGCAGATAGCCATTGATAACATTAATCAGGTTATTGAGTTAATTAAAAAATCTGAGAACAAAGAAGAAGCCAAAAAAAGTTTAATAAAAAAGTTTAAATTGACCGACATCCAAGCGCAGGCCATTTTAGAAATACGACTTCATCAGTTGGCTCATTTAGAAAGACAAAAGAATAAAGATGAATTAAACGAAAAGAAAAAATTTGCCAAAGAGTTGGAAGAAATTTTGGCTAAGCCAAAAATGATTTTAGATATTATTAAAAAAGAAATAAAGGAAGTCAAAGAATCTCATGGAGACGAACGACGCACGAAAATTGTTCCGCGCGGCATTGAAAAATTTAAGGAAGAAGATTTAATTCCTAATGAACCTACGGTTTTAATGATTACCCAAGATGGATATATTAAAAGAGTATCTCCAGAGGATTTTAAGACCCAAGCTCGTGGAGGAAAAGGAGTGGTTGGTTTTTCAACGAAAGATGAAGATTCGGTAGAGCAATTAATAACCACTACTACTCATGCTGATGTTTTGCTTTTTACAACAAAAGGAAGAGTTTTTCAGCTCAAGGCGTATGATATTCCCCAAGCTTCAAGAACTGCTAAAGGAAAAGCAATAGTTAACTTTTTGGAAGTACAGGAAAACGAAAAGATATCAACTGTTTTGCCATTTTCAGATCTTAAAAATTATAAATATTTGTTTTTTGCAACACAAAATGGCGTTGTAAAAAAAGTAGAAATTAGCGCTTTTGAAAATGTCCGCCGTTCGGGCTTGATAGCATTAAAATTAAAGAATGATGATATTTTGAGTTGGACTAAGCCTACTTCTGGAGAAGATGAAATAATTCTTGTTTCAGAGAAAGGGAAAGCTATTAGATTTAAGGAAAAAGATTTAAGAGCTATGGGCAGAACAGCATCTGGTGTGCGAGGAATTAGATTAAAAACTGATGATTTATTAGTGGGCGCAGAAATTATTACTAAATCAAAAGAAAAGGGTTCTAGATTATTAATTGTTACTGAGAATGGTTTTGGGAAAACAACAACTATTGATAATTACCATTTTCAAGGCAGAGGTGGATCAGGGCTAAAGACCGCAAAAATTAATGAGAAAACAGGTAAAATTATTGGCTCAAGACTTATTTCGGAAAAAACTGAATTTACTGATTTATTGTTGATTTCTCAAGCTGGACAAACGATTCGTTTGCCTTTATCTAGTATTCCTGGCTTGGCTAGGGCTACTCAAGGAGTTAGGTTGATGAGGTTTAAAGGAAATGAAGATAAGGTTGGGTCTTTTACGTTGGTTTGATTTTTATTAATGTCAACGTCAGACGTTTTCCCGTCGCTTCGCTCCTCTTTAACGACTGACGTTTTAAATGGGGACAGGCACCTCCCGCCCGCTTCGCCTTGCAAAGCAAGGCGGGCAGGTCGGAGCCAGTCCCCGGGACTGACGTTTATGACCATTATGATGTTTTTTAAGAGAAAGAAAATTATAGTTATTTTTTTGTTGAGTATTTTTTTACTCACCTTGTTTTCGTTTATTCCATTTAATGTTTCTGGTTCGGGACATAATGAACTTTTGGTTAGATTAAAAAACAAACAGGAGATTTATAAGATTCCAGTTAATCCTTTATTCGCTAAGATAATGGAGAAAATGTTTTCTTTTTTGCCTTTAGTGGATTATGTTGAGCCAAATTATTCCTTTCAAGCTGCTTTTATTCCCGCGGATTTATTATATGACCAACAGTGGTATTTGGGCAAAATTAAAGCTCCTCAAGCTTGGGATTTTACTAAAGGAGGAAATCAAGATATTGTTATTGCTATTTTAGATACAGGCGTTGATATTGACCATCCTGATTTAAAAGAAAATATATGGTTGAATAAAGACGAAATACGAGGAGACGGAAAGGACAACGACAATAATGGTTATATAGATGATTTGCGTGGTTGGGATTTTGTAAGGAGCACCCTTGATCCTAAGCCAAAATTTGACGAGGATTATAATGAAAGTGGTATTCATCATGGAACTTTAGTTGCTGGCATTGCTTCGGCAGTTGGAAATAACAACGAAGGAATCACTGGTTTGGCATGGAACAGTAAGATTATGCCTCTTAGAGTTTTAAATAGTCAGGGCACAGGGAGTGTGGAGCATGTTATTCGCGCCGTTCGTTATGCAGTTGATAATGGAGCTAAGATTATAAATTTAAGTTTTGTTGGCACCAGCAAGAGTTTTTTCTTGGCAGAAGCCCTGAAAGAGGCATGGAAAAATGGAGTGATTGTAGTCGCAGCTGCTGGTAATGAAACAGTAAATCAGCCAGTAAATCTTAATGAAAATCCAAATTATCCCATATGTTTGGACGAAGATGATGATGAAAATTTTATCATTGGCGTGGCGGCCCTAGATGACACTGACCACAAAGCGCTTTTTTCTGATTTTGGCAGTATATGCGTTGATATTTCCGCTCCTGGAACCAGAATTTATGGAGCTTTAGCTTATAACCCTAATTATGAGAATTACAGAGAATATTATGGCGGTTATTGGTCAGGAACCTCAATTGCCGCGCCTATAGTTTCGGGCTTAGCAGCTTTGGTTTGGTCTGTAAATCCCCTTTTTAGTCAAAAGCAAGTTCAAGATTTTATTTTAAATCATGCCGATGATATTGATGCTTTTAATCCGGGTTTGGAAGGACAATTAGGCAGAGGAAGGGTAAACGCTTACGCTACTATTGATTATGCATATAGTCAGTTGGGAACATTGCATCAATCTTATTATATTGTAACTGGCGCTGGCCCAGGCGGTGGCCCTCATGTTAGAGTTTTTGACTCAGCAGGATTGCCTTTAAGCGGATTCTTTGCTTACAATGAAAATTTTAGAGGTGGAGTTCAGGTTGCAGCTGGAGATGTTAGTGGCGACGGCAAAGACGAGATTGTAACTGGCGCTGGCCCAGGCGGTGGCCCTCATGTTAGAGTTTTTAATGTAGGCGGCTATCCTGAGGGTGGATTCTTTGCTTATGATGATAGTTTTAGGGGTGGTGTTAATATAGCTGTGGGCGATGTAGATGGGAATGGAATAGATGAGATTATTACAGCCCCAGGGCCTAATGGTAATTCCAATATTAAAGTTTTTGATATTAATGGGAACATAAAAGCTGATTTTTTTGCTTATCATAAAAATTTCAAGGGTGGCGTTAATGTAGCTGTGGGCGACGTAGATGGAGACGGCAAAGAGGAGATTGTAACTGGCGCTGGCCCAGGCGGTGGCCCTCATATTAGAGTTTTTGATGGTCAAGGTAATATTAAATTCCACTTTTTTGCTTTTAATAAAAATTTCTTAGGTGGTGTTGATGTTGCAATAGGCGATGTAGATGGAGATGGCCAAAATGAAATTTTAGCAAGCGTTGCTTCAGAAGCATCTGCTTATATCAGAGTTTTTGATTCTAAATTACTTTTATTGCGTTTACAATTTTTGGCTTATTCTAAAGATTTTTATCACGGCACTAATATAGCAACTGCTGATTTTGATGAAGACAATAAGGTAGAAATTATTGTAGCTCCTAATGGCTCTAAAGAACCACAAATTAATATTTTTGCTCCATCTGGCGATCCTGTTTCACAGTTTCATTCTTATTCTCGTAGTTTTCACGGAGGCGTTAGTGTTGCAACAATGAAAGCGGACTAAAGTCATTAGAACCCCGTAGAGTCGCTACCTCTCCCACGGGGCAGGCATTAGCATGTATTGACAAAAATATAAGATGGAACTATAATTGACGTATAGTTTAATTATAGTAACGATATGCAAATTTTATGTATATTAAGCGTAATTTAGAGAGTACCATTTTGAAGTATTTGGACGCTAGAGAGATAATTGCCATAACGGGCGCTCGTCAAACAGGAAAAACCACAATGATTAATCATTTAATCAAAAATCTTAGCAATGCTGTTTCTATCTCTTTTGATGACCAAAATATATTAAGAATGTTTGAAAATCAAACGGATGATTTTATAAATATATACATAAAAGGAAACAAATATTTATTTATTGACGAATTCCAATATGCAAAAAATGGAGGCAAGACACTTAAGTACATCTTTGATTCTCAGAAAATAAAAATTATAATTTCAGGATCTTCTGCAATTGATTTAAGCGTTAGAGCGGTAAAATATTTAGTTGGCAGGGTTTTAATCTTTAATCTTTATCCATTTGATTTTCAAGAGTTTTTGTCAGCTAAGGACAAGAATTACTTAAAGATATATAAAAAGAATAGAAAATTAGTTGAACAATTTAAAGACATTCAAATAAGCATAGGAACGGAGGCTCATAAAAAATTATTACATTATTATGAAGAGCACTTGCTTTTCGGAGGTTATCCACGCGTTGTTTTAGAGAATAGTTATGATGCAAAGAAAGAACTCCTGCGTAATATTTATAACACTTATTTTTTAAGGGAGGTCAGGGATATATTGGGTCTGATTGATGATTATAAATTGAATAATTTAACAAAAGCGCTTGCTTTGCAAGTAGGAAATTTATTAGATTATCAGGAATTATCTCAAGTATCGGGTTATTCTTATCCTTCTTTGAAAAAATACTTGAATTTTTTAGAAAAAACTTATATATGTAGTTTTTTGAGGCCGTATTTTAAAAATAGAAGAACTGAAATTGTTAAAAATCCTAAAGTTTATTTTTTAGATACAGGATTAAGAAATTTTATTGTTGATGATTTTAGAAAATTAGACACAAGACCAGACAAAGGGTTATTGCTGGAAAATGGATTAGCTCAACAATTCATTAAAAATGATTATAAATTCAACTTTTGGCGTGATAAGAAAAAGAATGAGATTGATTTTATCATTTTTTTAGGTAATGGCAGAACTATAGCAATAGAATCAAAGGCCTATTTGAAAAGCGCAAAATTCAGTTCAGTGGAGTCTTTTAAGAATAGATATCCTGATATAGACGTCTATTTAAGTTATCAAAATATTAACGAAAAAATTATAGATTGCGGAAAAATTTATCCAGTTTATTTTTATTAGAATAATTTAAAAATTTCTTATGAGTTTTTGGAGTAAAATATCAGGTTTAAATCAAGAGCTTCTCAATAAGCAAGGAGAAGAGGTTAGTATTATTGCAGGGGTTGAAGATGCCAAAATTAAAAAAATGAAAAAACCCCGCAAGAAAGAAGAGGAAAGCACTGAAGATTGGTTGCCAGAAGAAAGTCAGGGTCAGTTGTCGGTTGACATTTATGAAGATGATGATTGTTTAATCATTGAATCAATGATTGCTGGCGTACAAGCTAAGGATATAGATATTATTACCGAGCCAGATTTAATTGTTATTCGTGGAAGTAGATCTCAGGTTAAAAATCAAAAAGAAAACTTGAATTATTATTATCAAGAATGTTTTTGGGGAAAATTTTCTAGAACTTTAATCTTGCCTTGTCCAATTAAACCTAATGATGTTAAAGCTAATTTTAAAAATGGCATTTTAAAAATAATTTTACCCAAGGCAGAAGATGTTGATGGCCAAAAAAATATTAAAGTTTCAGGATGAAATTTAAGTTAAAAAATAAAAAAAAAATATATTATAGGATCCTTTTTTACCCCTTACTGATTTTAATTGTCATTATTGCTTATTCTTTAATTTTTCAAAAAATTTACAGTCAATCTATTTATCCCAATGTTTATTGTCAAAATTTGAATATTGGAGGTTTAAAAGCAGAAGAAGCAAAAGTTCTTTTAAATATTGCTACTGAAAAAATAGAAAGAAAAGGGCTTTCTTTTAGAGCTCAAACAGACTTAGGCGATATCTCCGCCACGATTTCTTCGTCTTTGATCGGTTTGACTGATCCTGACTTAAGCCGTCAAATAGTTAGTTTTGACATCCAAAAAGCATTGACTGAAGCTTTGTTAATGGGGAGAACTGGGAATATTTGGCAAAAATTTTCTAAAAAATTTATTATTTTAGCAAAACCTCAAGTCGTACCATCTCATGTTTATATCAATCAGAAGGAATTAAGAGAAATTTTGGAAGAAAAGTTTAAAGAATTAGAAAAGCCGTCTCAAAACGCGGAAATTGTTTTAGAGAATAATGAGCTTAAATTAAATTTGGAAATAAATGGATTTATTTTGGATTACGACAAGGCGTTAAATGAATTAATTGAAAATTTAGAGAATTTTGATAGTCAAGAAATTATTATAAACTCTTTTATTGACAAAGCAGGCATAAGCGCAGAAGATTCAAGTTTAGCCTTTGCCAAAGCTCAAGGAATTTTTGATAAAGCTCCTTATAAATTAAAATATGAAGACAAGGAATGGACCTGTTCCTCTCGTCGGGTTAGCGAATGGTTTATCTTTCAGGAAGGCCTTAATCGTCAGATTAATCTATCTATAGATCAGGAAAAATTGAAACTATATCTGGAAGAAATTGCTCAAGAATTAAATGTCGCTCCCATAGAAACGCGCTTGGAGATAGACGGAAATAGTTTTGAGAAAAAAGTTACCGAGTTTCAGGCTGGACAATCTGGAATGATACTGAACATAGAAACCAGCAAAGATATCATTACCCGCAATATCTTGTTTGGAGAGGAAAAAGAAATAGCACTTAAAGTGGACAAAGTTGACCCTGTCCCTTTACCTGACGATTTAGATGGTTTGGGTATTCAGGAATTTATAGCTCAAGGCTCTTCTAATTTTTGGGGAAGTCCGAAAAATCGTAGATATAATATTCGTATTGGCGCTCAAATTTTACATGGAATTCTTATTGCCCCAGACCAGGAATTTTCTTTAATTCAAGCATTGGGAGAAATAAACGCAGAAGCAGGTTTTTTGCCAGAGCTTGTTATCAAAGGAGATAGGACAGTTCCGGAATATGGGGGAGGATTATGTCAAATTGGCACAACTATGTTTAGGTTAGCTTTTAGTGCTGGTTTGCCAATCACTGAACGCTCTTCGCATTCTTATCGAGTTTTTTATTATGAACCAGCTGGTACGGACGCAACTATTTATAGTCCTCATCCTGACCTTAGATTCATTAATGACACGGGCTATCATTTATTATTACAAACCGAAATTAAAGACGATGATTTAATTTTTGAGTTTTATGGCACTTCTGATGGACGACAAGTATTCAATAAGGAACCAGAAATTTTTAATATTACGCAACCTGGGCCAATACAGTTTATAGAAACTACAGAATTAGAGCCCGGGGAGAAGAAAAGAATTGAATCGTCACATGCTGGGGCTGATACCAAATTTGAAAATATTATTACCTTCCCAAATGGTGTTGTTCGTCGAGACATTTGGAAAAGTCATTATAAGGCCTGGCCAGAAGTGTGGATGGTGGGGAAAACATTAGAGCATGAGAACATTGGAACATTGGAACATTAAAATATTGGAATTATGAATATTACAGAACTTGCTAGAAAGTTAAAGATTACCCCAAAAGAGCTTAAAATAGCATTACCTAAGCTCGGTTTTCATATTGGAGCAAGAGCTATTCAGATTCCAGAAAAACAGGCCATGCAAGTAGTTGAAATGTGGCAAGAAAATAGAAAAAAAGAAAAAGAAATAGAGAAGATAGAAGCTAAAATAAATAAGGCATACGCAAAAGAATCCTTAGAGGAAGAGAGTAATGAGGAAGAAAAACCTAAGTTAGTAAATTTGCCTCAATTAATAAGAGTTTATGATTTAGCAGAAAAATTAAAATTGCCAGTTATGAAAGTAATGAATGAACTCATTAAAAATGGAGTTCTTTCTAGTATTAACGAAAACTTAGACTATGAAATAGCAGCTATCATAGCTGAGAATTTAGGTTTTGAAGTGGCAAAAGAAGAAGAGGTGGAGAATATAGTATCTATTTCTGCCAAGGAAAGGGTAAAAGATATTTTAAAAACAGAGGACAAGAAAAAAATAGTTTCAAGGCCACCTATCGTGGTGGTTATGGGACATGTTGACCATGGTAAAAGTTCAATTTTAGACGCCATTAGAGAAAGTCAAATTGTTGCAAAAGAAAAAGGTGGGATTACTCAACATATCGGAGCTTATCAAACAAAATATAAAGATAGGTTAATTACTTTTATTGATACTCCTGGACACGAAGCTTTTGAAGCCATGCGTGCTCATGGTGGTGCAGTTGCTGATATTGCAATCTTGGTCATAGCTGCTGATGATAAAATACAACCTCAAACATTGGAATCTATTAGGGTTATTCAGAAAGAAGAATTGCCTTTTGTTGTTGCTATTAATAAAATTGATAGAGCAGAAGCTGATGCGGAAAAAATTAAAAAAGGTTTATCAGAAATAAACCTTTTGCCTGAAGATTGGGGTGGTAAAATAATTTGTGTGTCAGTTTCAGCCAAAAGTAAAGAAGGCCTGGATAATTTATTGGATATGATTAATTTAATAGCAGATTTAGAGAAAGATAAATTATTAACCAATCCAGAAGGAGACTTAATAGGTACTGTAATTGAAAGTCATCTAGATTTAGGATTAGGCCCAGTAGCAACAATTATTGTTTATAATGGAACCTTAAAGAAGGGAGATAATATTGTTGCAGGACAAACTTATGGTCGATTAAAATATGCCAAAAATCAATATGGTGAATTTGTAGAAAAGATTGAACCCAGTTTTCCAGCTCAGATATTCGGCTTAAAAGAGGTTCCTGGGGTAGGTGATTTAGTAGAAGTTGTTAATAAGGGTAAAGAATTTAAATCTCAAATTAAACAAATGAATTCAGCTCATTTTGACCAAGCATTATCCTTAGATCAAGTATCTTCTTCTAAAAAAGACACAGAATATGTTAATGTTATCATTCGCGCTGATGTGCTTGGGTCATTAGAAGCTATAATCACGAGTTTGAAGGGTCTAATTTGCCCTAATGTAGAGGTGAGAATTGTTAAATCTGGATTAGGGAGCTTGACTGAAGCCGATGTAGAATTAGCAAAAACTACTCAATCATGGTTAATTGGTTTTAATATTAAGGTTAATAATTCAGTTAAACAATTGATAAAAGAATCAAAGATAAAAATGGATTTATATGAGGTTATTTATAAGCTTATAGAAGATGTTCAGGATTTTATGAAATCTTTAATTAAGCCGGAAATTTCAGAAAAAAAATTGGGTAAGATTGAGGTCTTAGAAGTTTTTCGTCAAACAGGGAAGGAAGCTATTCTGGGAGGAAAAGTTTTAAAGGGTAAAATTTTTCCCGAGACCATTGCTCGAATTTGGCGGTTAAATTCAGAAGGAGAAAATGAGATAAAAGGAGAGTCTAAATTAGTTCAAATTCAAAGCAGCAAACAAGACGTCAAAGAAGTTTTAGCTGGAACGGAATGTGGATTAAAACTTTTAGGTAAAACAAAAATTGAAAAAAACGATATTTTAGAAGTTTATAAAGAAATTGAATGTTTGCCAAAAATGTAAAAAACAAGAAACCCCGTAAAGTCGCTACGCTCCCATTGGGCAGGCAAGAGCCCCCCAAAATTTTAATATTAGGAGCTAAAGGAATGTTGGGCTCTGATTTAAAAAAGATTTTTCAGGGAGCAAATATAACGGCATGGGATAGAGAAGAAATTGACATTACAATCAAAGAAGTATTAAAAAATAAAATAAACTCTTTAAAGCCAGATATTATTATTAACGCTGCTGCTTATACTGACGTTGATAAGGCAGAAGATGATGAAGACACGGCCAATGAAATTAACGGTAATGCCCTTAATTATCTTTCAGAAATATGTTATAATTTGAATTCCACGCTGGTTCATTACAGCACAGATTATGTTTTTGATGGTCAGAAAAAAAAGGGTTATTCTGAGAATGACGAACAGAGATCTCTTAATGCTTATGGTAGGTCCAAAACATTGGGAGAAAAGAATGTCGTTAAATCTAAGTTAGAGAAATATTATATTATTAGAACAGCTTGGCTCTTCGGCCCTTCAGTGGCTACTCCCTGCAAAAATTTTGTTAGCACCATTCTAGATTTAGCAGAGAAACGTCCTTTATTGAAAGTGGTTAATGATCAACACGGTTCACCTGCTTATACTCTAGATTTAGCTCAAGAAACAAAAGAAATTTTAGACAATAATCTTCCCTTTGGTTTCTATCACTTTACTAATAAAGGACGAACAACATGGTATACCTTTGCCAAAGAAATCGTTCGTCAAGGCCTGAAATATGGTTTTATTAAAAAGCCAGTAGCCAGGATAGTTCCTTGCGCGTCAAGAGAATATCCTAGGCCTGCTCCTAGGCCAAATTATTCTATATTGAGAAATACTAAGATTTCTTCTGCCCGTTCTTGGAAGAAAGCTCTACGGGATTATATTAATAGTGAGTTTTAACTTAAAATTTATGAAAGCTTTACTTACGGCCGGAGGTCATGGTACACGCTTAAGACCAATTACAAACGCACTCAATAAACATCTTATTCCCATTGCCAACAAACCAATGCTTGTTTATGCTATAGAGAAAATCGTTAACGCTGGCATTAAAGAAATTGGAATTGTTATTAATCCAGGAGACAAAGAGATTCCACAAGCTTTGGGTACAGGGAAAAAATGGAAAGCAAAAATTACCTACATTGAGCAGACGGGCGGAGCTCTGGGCTTGGCTCATGTTGTTAAAATTAGTGAGCCATTTATCGGAAAGGAACCGTTTTTATTCTATTTGGGTGATAATATAATTCTGGGAGATATTAAAAAATTTGTTAAACAATTTCAAACAGGAGACTACAATTGTTTATTGGCTCTTTCTGCGGTGCGAGATCCACAAAGATTTGGAGTGCCAGAGATCAAGGATGGATGTATTTTAAGGGTAGAGGAAAAACCATCACATCCGAAAAGTAATTTTGCCGTGACTGGCATTTATTTTTATGACCATCATGTTTTTGAGGCCGTAAAAAACATTGAGCCTAGTGCTAGAGGAGAATTGGAAATATCAGATACTCATAGTTATTTAATTGATAAGGGCTATAAGATTGGATACAATGAAATTACTGGCTGGTGGAAAGATACAGGCAAACCTAATGATTTGTTAGAGGCAAGCCAGCTGATACTTTCAGGAATTAAGCGTCAAATAAATGTTGATATTCCTAATTCAGTAGAAATCCAGGGGAATGTCATTATAGGAAAAAATACGAACATATCAGAAAGGACAGTGATTCGCGGTCCAGTAATAATAGGAGAAAATTGTGTTATTAAAAATGCCTATATTGGTCCATATACTTCCATAGGAAATGGCGTAGAGATTTATAATGCAGAGATTGAAAATTCTATTCTTTTGGATTACGTTGATGTTAATTGTGAGGTTAGAATTGTAGATAGTATTTTAGGAGCAAACGTTAATATTGTTCCAATCCACCAAACATTGCCAGGAGGACATAAATTGATAATAGGAGAAAATTCCATTATTGAATTGTAGGTTAAATTGATAAGATTAATTAAAATTTATTTATGTTAGCTATTAAATTAAGCCGTAAAGGAAGAAAGAAGCAACCATTTTTTAGAATTATTGTTTTAGAAAAAACAAAAGACCCACAAGGAGATTTTTTAGAAGATTTGGGTTTTCACAATCCATTTAGCAAGGAAACATCTCTGAAGGCCGAAAGAATTAAGCACTGGTTATCAAAAGGTGCTCAACCTACTGGATCAGTGCATAATTTATTGATTGCTCAAGGGATAATTAAAGATGAAAAAGTTAAAGTTACTAAGGTTAATCAAAAAAAGATAGAGAAAAAGAAACAATTGGCTGAGGAGAAAGATAAAGTAAAGACGAAGCCAGTCAAATCAGAAAAGGAAGAGCCCTCTGGAGATAATGCACCAGAAGAGGACAATCAAGAAAAAGTTCCAGAGCCAGAGAAAGAATAGGGTTGACAAAATTGTTTATATTGATATATTAAAAATAATAGAAATTTCAGTCTAACAAGGTAGTTTATTCGTTTATTCAAAGGTCGTAAGACTGAACATTCACTAGTTCATTAATGAATTAGAGGTAAGTAATCTAAAGTTATATGGCAGATAAATATCAAGATCAAGAATTTTTAGACCAGATTATTAAAGCGCTTGTCTCTCACCCAGAAGATGTCAAAATTTCTAGGAATGTTGATGAAATGGGAGTATTACTCTCTTTAAAACTTCATGCTGAAGATATGGGACAAGTTATTGGACGTCAAGGATCAACCGCTCGCGCCATTAGGAGTCTTCTCAGGATTGTAGGCTTACGCAATAATGCTCGCGTTAACCTTAAAATTGAAGAACCTGAAGGTTCAACTAGAGTTCCAAAAACGCCTGTAGTTGAAGAAGCGAAAATTGATGACAGTGCTGACGATCTGAAACTGTAAAAATTATTTTCTATAAAAGGAACACGGAAGTTATCATTCTTCGGGTGATAACTTTTGTGTTTACATTATTTTTTTGTAAGATTAATTTTAGACGTTATTATGCAATTTGATATTATTACAATTTTTCCCCACATCTTTGAATCTTATTTTCAGACATCTATTTTAAAGAGAGCCCAAGAGAAAAAATTTATTAAAATTAAAATTCATGATTTAAGAATTTGGACAACAGATAGGCACAAAACTGTCGATGACACACCTTATGGTGGTGGCCCAGGTATGATTTTAAAAGTAGAGCCAATCTATAAAGCTTTGAAGTCTTTAAATAAAACAAAAAGTAAAAAGAAAAAGATTTTTCTTTTAACCCCAAAGGGCCAGAAGTTTGATCAAAAAATGGCTTATCAATTTTCTAAATTAGATAAGATTATTTTTATCTGTGGTCGTTATGAGGGAGTAGACGCTAGAGTAGAAAAATTAGTTGATAAAAAGATATCAATTGGAGATTATGTTTTAACAGGAGGAGAATTGCCCGCTATGATTATGGTAGATGCTATAACCAGACTACTTCCCGGCGTTATAAATAAAGAATCATTAAGAGAAGAGAGTTTCAATCAATCAACAATCAATAATCCCTGCCTGTCCGGTAGGCAGGAACAATCAACAATTAATTTCGAGTATCCTCAATATACTAGACCAGAGGTCTTTACATATAAAACTAAATCTGCTAAGATTAAAAAGTTGAAAGTACCGAAAGTTCTATTGTCGGGCAATCATAAAGAAATTACAGAATGGAGATTGGGTAATCAGGTACACAGGTAATTGGGTAATCAGGATTTTAATTATTTAATTATACAATTATTCAATCCTTAAGTACCCAATTGACCGATTTCCCAAGCCTCCACACCTATGCATAGGTGTGGGGGCAAGTACCCAATATGTTCTTTATAATTAAATAAATGAAAGGTTCAGCGAAGACAGAGAATTGATCATTTTTTGATCACAAATTATAGAATTCTTTTGTTTTTCAAAAGAGTTATATCAAATATCTTTTTTAGAGAGTTTGATCCTGGCTCAGGATGAACGCTGGCGGCGTGTTTAAGGCATGCAAGTCGAACGAATCTTGTGAATTTCACAAGATGAGTGGCAAACGGGAGAGTAACACATTGGTAATCTACCCCTGTCATGACCATAACCTAAAGAAATTTGGGCTAATAGTCAATGGTTTGTTTTTATTTAAGTAAAAACAATAAAGGTTTCGCAAGATTCCGGACAGGGAGGAGCCTATGTTCCATCAGGTAGTTGGTGAGGTAATGGCCCACCAAGCCTATGACGGATAGCGGGTGTGAGAGCATGACCCGCCTCATTGAGACTGAGACACTGCTCAATCTCCTACGGGGGACTGCAGTCAAGAATCTTCCTCAATGGCCGAAAGGCTGAAGGAGCGACGCCGCGTGTAGGATGAATCTCTTCGGAGTGTAAACTACTTTTCTAAAGGAACAAGCTTCGGTTGAGTGTACTTTAGGAATAAGTCGCCGCAAACTTCGTGCCAGCAGCTGCGGTAATACGAAGGCGACAAGCGTTATCCGGATTTATTGGGCGTAAAGAGTGTGTAGGCGGTTTAATAAGTTTCTGGTTAAAGCCCTTTGCTTAACATTGGGAGTGCGAGAAAAACTATTAAACTAGAGGCTGGGAGAGGCAAGTGGAATTGCTGGTGTAGGGGTTAAATCCGTTAATATCAGCAGGAACACCAAATGCGAAGGCAGCTTGCTAGAACAGTCCTGACGCTGAGACACGAAAGCGTGGGGAGAGAAGAGGATTAGATACCCTCGTATTCCACGCTGTAAACGATGGATGCTGGGTATTGGAAGTGTCGACCCTTCCAGTATCGTTATAAAAAAGCTAACGCGTTAAGCATCCCGCCTGGGAAGTACGGCCGCAAGGCTAAAACTTAAAGGAATAGACGGGACTCCGCACAAGCGGTGGATCATGTGGTTTAATTCGACTCTAAGCGAAGAACCTTACCAGGGTTTGAAACGTTAGGTTGTAGATCAGCCGAAAGGTTGATTGACCGTCAAACCGGAACCTAATACAGGTGTTGCATGGTTGTCGTCAGCTCGTGCCGTGAGGTGTACCGTTAAGTCGGGAAACGAGCGCAACCCCTACTGTTAGTTACTAACGGATTATGCCGAGGACTCTAGCAGGACTGCCACAGATGATGCGGAGGAAGGTGGGGACGACGTCAAATCAGCATGACCCTTATATTCTGGGCAACACACATGATACAATGGCCGGTACAAAGGGCCGCGAAGCCGTTAAAGGTGAAGCTAATCCCATCAAAACCGGTCTCAGTTCGGATTGAGGGCTGCAACTTGCCCTCATGAAGTTGGAATCGCTAGTAACCGTATATCAGCTACGGTACGGTGAATACGTTCCCGGAGTTTGTACTCACTGCCCGTCAAGCCAAGGAAGTCGGTAATACCCGAAAACCTGCGTTCGTGGGGATAAGGTAGGACTGGTAACAGGGGCTAAGTCGTAACAAGGCATCCGTAGCGGAAGCTGTGGATGGATCACCTCATTTAGAGGAAACTATAAGCTTTTGTCTTTTTTGACAATAAGCTATGGCCGACTTCTCTGTCTTTGCTAAGCCTTTCATTTATTTTTTTAAATCAACCAGTTAGTTGTTGTAACTGGTTTTTTTAATTTTTTAGTAAAAATAATTTGTTTCCATATCTATGCATAGATAGTGGGGCTTGAATTTTATTATTTAAATGTTATAATTTATTTATCAATGATTTACAATTTTATAAATTTTAAGTAGGCGTTTCTGGGCGTGTGGTTCAGCGGTAGAACGCTTCTCTGATAAAGAAGAGGTCGAAGGTTCGACTCCTTCCACGCCCACTTAATATCGTTAGAAAGGATAATCATTGATATATCGATTGATTACTCTGTAGTTTTATTAAAAAGGAAATCAATCGTTATAAAGAAGAGGTTGAAGGTTCGACTCCTTCCACGCCCACCACGCTAAGCGTGGTTAACGTCGCGCTTAGCGCGACACCACATAATAACAAACAAGTACTTGGGAGTCCGACTCCCAAGTAAAACTCCCAAGTAAAAAGAAATTCTAATTTAAGGGCTCGTGGTTCAGCGGTAGAACGCTTCGTTGACATCGAAGAGGTCGAAGGTTCAACTCCTTCCGGGCCCACCCCCACACCATAACAGCAATAATGCTATTTGGCATTTTTGGTTATTTTTTGAATAAAATAGGTTTTACAAATAAACAAACACATCAAGTCTTCACACAATAGTTCGCATTTAAAATGCATTGCTGTTTGGTGTGGGGGCCCACCACTATATATTAAGAAATTTTTGCACTACATGTTTTTATCAAGAAGCAATATTATTCTTTCTCTGAAAGTGAAACTTTTGCAAAGAAAAAAAAGTTTCTTTTTTTTAAGAGATTTGAAAAGAAAATATCCTCAAGCCCAAATTTATTTAGTAGGTGGGGCTGTGAGAGATTTGTTATTGTCTCATTCAACTCAGGATTATGATTTTGTAGTACGTAATATTCCATTAGATCTTTTAAAAGATTTTTTATCTAAAAATGGAAATGTCAATTTAGTGGGTCAAGCTTTTGGGGTTCTTAAATTCATCCCTGATGAGGTTCAACCTCATCATGTTTTTGACATTGCTTTACCACGCAAAGATTTTAGTTTTAAAACTGGAGGTTATAGAGATGTACGTACTCAAAATGATCCTAAATTATCTATTGAAGAAGATTTAAGCCGTAGGGACTTTACAATCAATGCTATGGCTATAGAGATTAACTCTAATTCTTTAACAAAGAAGATTTTGGTTGATCCTTATGGAGGATATAAAGATTTAAAACAAAGAATTATCAGAAGTGTTGGCGAACCAGAAGAAAGGTTTAAGGAAGATTACTCCAGGATATTAAGAGGAATCAGATTTGCTTGCCAGTTAAACAATGTTTTTACTAAACCTAAATGGAAAATAGAAGAAAAGACATGGCAAGCAATGAAAGACAAGATGTCTTGTTTGCTTAGCCCAAAGAAACAGATTGTACCTTATGAGGTAATTGCTAAAGAATTTATTAAATCTTTTATCTCTAATCCTGTTAGAGCTTTTGATTTATATGACCGAAGTAATGGTTTTAAAGAGTTGATACCAGAAGTTTTAAAAATGAAAAATTGTCCTCAGCCAGAAAATTATCATACTGAAGGGGATGTTTGGAAACATACTCGTTTGAGTTTAGAAAAGTTGAGCTCACCTAATCTTGAAAAAAAGTGCGGCAAAGGAGCAGTTTCAAACGAGGTAATCATTGCAACACTTTTTCATGATTTAGGAAAACCATATACCATTCAGACGCCAGAGAAAGACGGAACGAGCAGAATAAGATTTAATGACCATGATGTTGTTGGCGCAGAAAAAGCTAAAGAAATTGCCAAAAGATTGAGACTCTCTAGCCCAGAAAAAGTTGGAATCAATATAGATGAAATGGTTTGGTTAATTAAACAACACATGGTTTTAATTAAAGGAGATATTGCAAAAATGAGACCAAGAACAATTGAAAAATATTTTTTTAATCCGCATTATTCTGGTCAAAAATTGCTTCAGATTTCTTTTGCTGATATTTCAGCGACAATTACAAAAGAGGGGCCGTTAAATTTTGATAAATTTGATCAAATGCTGGCAAGGATCCAGGGCTTAAAAGAATTAAGTGAAAACAAAAAAGAATTACCCAAGCCATTAATTACGGGTGATGATGTTATGGAAGAATTTAATTTGTCTCCTGGGCCTTATATTGGCAAGTTATTGGGCTTAGTCAGAGAAGAACAACTTAATGGCCACCTAAAAAGTAAAAAACAGGCTTTTGAATTTTTAAAATCTATTTATGACAAGTCCAAGTAGGATTGACATTTGGCATAAAATAAATATAATTTATGAAGATAAGGATTTTTTAATTCTAGAGAAACCATCTGGTTTAATAGTGCATCCTGATAAACACCAAAAAGACAATACTTTAGTTGATTGGGTTTTAGATAATTATCCAGAAATTAAGAAAGTAGGAGAAGCTTCTCGTCAAGGATTAGTACATCGTTTGGACAAGGATGTTTCTGGTTTAATGGTAATCGCCAGGAATAAGACAACTTATCAGTATTTAATTGGTCAGTTTAAAGCTCATAAAGTTAAAAAAGAATATTTGGCTTTAGTGTTTGGAACAATTTATCCGCTGAAAGGTGTTATTGATTTTTCTATTGCTAGAAATAAAAAAGGAAGATTGGTTGCCCTTAATTCTGAGAATTTAATTGCTTCTTCTTTTCAGTCAGGTCAACAGAAAGTAAAAAATATAAAATCAGCGATTACTGAGTATCAAGTTATAGAAAAATTTCAGGGTTTCACTCTCATTAAATTAAAACTTTTAACTGGACGCACTCATCAAATAAGACTTCATTTAAAAGCAATGGGATGTCCAATTGTTGGAGATAAGAAATATTCAATCCAGTTTTTTGTTGATCCGGAGATCAAGAAAAGAATAAAAAGAATTTTTTTGCATGCTTGTTATTTAGGGTTTTACAATCAGAAAGAAAAATGGATGGAATTTAAGAGTGATTGGCCAGAGGAGTTAAAGGAATTTTTAGAAATTTTAAAAAACAAAAAATCGTAAAATCATTTTTTGGTCCATTTTTTGCCAAATCCAATTTTTTGGCCCAAAACCCACATCAATAAAGGGTTTAAGAGTAGCACTTTGAGGGGACAGTCCCCAATAGCACAATAGCAATATGAAAACTTATTTAAAGTTTTTAAGAAAACATGAAAATTTATCAGCGAAAAAATCGGGCTTAACTATTACGGTTTCAGGTTTAAGTGGAAGTGGAAAGAGTACTGTGGCTAAAGAAATTGCAAAAGTTTTTAAATTAAAGCTTATTAATGCTGGCGATCTTTTCCGAAAGTATGCTCGCCAGAACAAGATATTTTTAGACAAAATGTCTAAATTTTTGCCTCCTAAGATTGATTATCAGATGGATAAGATGACATTAGAATTGGCTCAGAAAGGGGGACATGTTCTAGTTGCTAGGCTTTCAGCTTGGGTTGCTGGTGATTGGGCAGACTGTAAAATTTTTGTTCAATGCGATAAAAAAATTCGTTATAAAAGAGTTGCAGAGAGAGAGGGATTGAGTTTATTGCGCGCAAAGATTAAGGTAGAAAATAGGGACAAGAGAGATTATCAACGTTACAAAACGCTTTATAATGTTGATACAAATGACAAAGAAATTTATAATTTAATTATTCGTAATAATGAAATTACTTTGCCAAAATTAAAAAAAGAAATAATAAAAAAAATTAAAGATTTTTTA
>Ga0268277_1001057_pt1 | contig 20051 bp, 16 predicted proteins | sample saktaG_5_FD_190132 | JGI IMG/M metagenome (GOLD analysis project Ga0268277, IMG submission 190132) | Saline water microbial communities from Sakinaw Lake, British Columbia, Canada - sak_2010_1_5_50m | ecosystem: Environmental > Aquatic > Non-marine Saline and Alkaline > Saline ...
AAGCTTAATGACGATTCTAAAAGAACAGCGCCCGCGACCCCTAATACAGCGCTCACCAAAACAGGCGCTATAGCATTGGGGATAAGATGCCTTATTATTATCCTCATATCACTTGCCCCTAAGGCCTTAGAGGCAAGGATAAACTCCCTTTCCTTTAAACTTAGAATCTCTGCCCTTATAAGACGGGCAACACCCATCCAGCCAGTTATGCCTATTATCACCATTATATTAAAAATACCCGGTTCGAGCATCGCGACAACAGCAAGTATGAGAAAAAACGACGGAAAACACAGCATTATATCAACAAATCTCATAAGGATGGTATCTGCTATACCGCCATAATAACCTGCTATTGAGCCAATTGTTACGCCGATTATCAACGCTATTGCTATAGCGATAAAACCTATGGACAAAGAGATTCTGCCTCCATATATTATCCTGCTAAAAAGGTCTCTTCCGAGATAATCTGTCCCGAATATATGGGCCCCTGATGGAGCCAGCAGCGCTTTTTCTATATTTATAGCTGTGGGGTTATAAGGAGCGATAACAGGCGCCAGCAAAACCATAAAAGTCAATATACCCACCACCACTGCCCCAAACAGCATAAGCTTATTTTCCATACCTTATCCTCGGGTCTGCCAATGAATATGATATATCAGCCAACAAATTCCCTATAAGTGTCAGGAACGCTCCAACGACAAGTATAGCCATTATAACAGGGTAATCTCTTCCCATAACAGATTCATAAAATAGCCTGCCCATGCCGGGGATACCAAATATTGATTCAAATATAACGCTTCCGCCTATAAGCCCGGGCACAGAAAGCCCTAATATCGTTATAACCGGTAATATCGCGTTTTTAAGGGCATGTTTATATACAACTGTCTTCTCATCAAGCCCTTTGGCACGCGCTGTTCTTATATAATCCTTATGAAGGACCTCCAGCATATTATTTCTGATATATCTGCTCATACCGGCAAGCCCTCCAAAACATGACACAAAAACCGGAAGCACAAGATGCCTTGATACATCAAGGGTTTTTCCTAAAAAAGATAAGCTGTCAAAATCAAGCGATACAATGCCCTGTACGGGGAGCCAGCCTAACTTTATCCCAAAAAATGAGACGAGCATTAATGCCAGCCAGAATCCCGGCATTGCAAAACCAATAAAAACAAAAACTGTCATGGAGCGGTCATAAAGGCTGTTGCTTCTTACAGCGCTTGTCACGCCAATTGGTATTGCTATCAGTAATATTAAAATTACTGAAAGTATGTTTATAAGAAGTGTAACAGGTATGCGCTCGGCAATCTTTACTATAACCCTCTGCCCGTCCCTGTATGATGTCCCGAAATCAAGCATTACAATTCGCCTAACCCAATCCAGGTACTGCACATAAACGGGCCTGTCAAGCCCATATTGCGCTATAAGTTTTTCTCTTGCCTGGAAAGAAACCTTGGGGTCAAGCGTTGTCATACTCTCAACAGGGCTTCCTGGGGCAAGGTGAATCACCGCAAAGGATATTAATGATATTCCCAAGAGCATGGGTATTATATAAATAAGCCGCTTTATAATATAACGTTTCAAATCGCTTTACTACCTCCTGTACTTCTGTTGCTGGGCAGGCACATACCATTTGGTGAAATTATACCCTATCCCCGCCGCGGCAGGCTCGATGCCCTTAAACCTCTTGTGGACAATCGGCAGGCTATCAGCCACCCATAAGAACATATACGGCTGCTCATCATAAAGCATGGCATGTATCTTATGGTATATGTCTGCGCGTTTTTCCTGATCAAAAATACGCCGGCCCTGTTCAAGCAGGCTATCAACCTGTTTGTTTTGATAGCTTATAAAATTAAATTCGCCTTCTCTTGTCTTCGATGAATGCCATATATCATAACAATCAGGATCCCGTGATAAGCCCCATCCCATAAGAATCGCCTCAAAACGCTTTTTATTGATAAACTCCGTCAATAGAACACTCCACTCCATAACCTGTATCTTTACCTTTATGCCTATCCGGCTTAATTGATGCTGTATTATCTCTGCCGCGTATTTTCTCGAATCATTACCCTGGTTTATAAGGACGGTAAACTCAAATGGCAGGCCAGCTTTGTCGATTACACCATCTCCATCGCTGTCAGACCACCCTGCTTCGAGAAGAAGCTCCTTAGCGGCATGTAGATCATAGGGATCCGGCATCACCTTTTCATCGAATGCCCATGACTCCGGCACAAACGGGCCTGTGCATATCCTTCCAAGGCCCATAAGAACCCCGTCTATAAGTTCTTGTTTATCTACAGCTAAGTTTAAGGCCTTTCGCACCCTTTTATCCTTGAATTTATCATTTAACAGATTATACCCCAAATAAGTATATCCAAATGAAGGATATCTGAACTTATTATAGTGTTTTTTGAAAAATTCATTTTCCGTCTGCCTTTTATACTGCAGCGGAGCAATACCCATAAAATCTACACCCTCAACCTGAAGCTCTAAAAACATTGTCGCGGTATCGGGAATAATTCTATATATATACCGGTCTATATAAGGCTTGCCATCAAAATATCCCTCGTTTGCTTTTAAATCAATACGCTGGCCGCTTTTCCATCTGACAAATTTATAAGGCCCTGTGCCTATCGGAGAGCGGCCGTATTTTGTGGTGTTTAGGTCTTCAATCTCGAGTATATGCTTTGGCATAATCAGCATACCCCATGACGATAAGGCCGGAGCAAAGGGTTCCTTATAAGTGATTTTTATTGTATAAGGGTCTATTATTTCAAAAGATTCTATCTTCTTAAAATCCCCTCCATAAGGGGTTCTTACATCAGGGTCTATCAGTTTCTGGTATGTAAAAAATACATCCTCTGCTGTAAACGGCATGCCGTCATGCCATTTTACATCATCACGCAAATGAAAGACTATAATGCGCCCCTCTTCTTTTATATCCCAGCTTCGGGCAAGCTCACCTGTGATATTTAAATCCTTATCATACCTTATAAGCCCATTGTATATGAGAGCGCATATCTCATGCGAGGCAGAGTCAGAGGCGACTATAGGAATAAGCGTGGTAGCATCCGCGATAGACGCTGTTACGATAGCATCTCCATAATCCGGGGCACCATCTTGACTATAATCTATACCCTTATCTCTTATTGCGCAGCCACTTAAAGGCAAGGCAAATAAAAAAGCCGCTATATATATCAGCGGCCTTATATAATTATTATGCGAACTCTGCATAATCCCTTTTACTCTTAGGAACGGTTCTTGAGCACAGGTACTCGTGCTCAAGAACCGTTCCTAAGTTATTCAACTGAGAATTTTTGTATCTCTTCTGCTGTTGCAGGTCGGGTCTCTTCTTTTGTAACTGTCTCTTTACCAGTATCAGGATCTATCTTGACCTCTTTTACAGTTACTGTCTGAGGTTTAGGTTGCCCCTGGACAGGCATTTGAGCCTCCTGCGCAGCTGGCATTACCTGAACGCCATCCATAATAGACTTCTGCCTTTTGCTGGAAAGATATGCCAACGACAGTGATGTGCATAAGAAAAGCACAGCACTTACTTCTGTCGCCTTTGTAAGAAAAGCGCCTGTCTTCTGGCCGAATATAGTGGTCTGAGAACTACCGCCTCCTCCAAATGTCTCGGCCAACCCTCCGCCTTTACCTGTCTGAAGAAGGATAACAGCAACGAGAATCAATGAAACAATTATGTGTATTACAAGCACAAATATATACATGCCTTTATACCGCTCCTTTCACGATAGCGCTAAAGGAATCTACTTTCAGGCTTGCCCCTCCTACGAGAGCGCCATCCAAGTCTTCTTTTCCCATAAGCTCTTTTATATTATCCGGCTTAACGCTTCCGCCGTATTGTATTCTTGTACCAGAGGCAACCTCATCGCCAAACATCTCTTTTAAAAGGCCTCTTATATAATGATGCACCTCTTGCGCCTGATCAGGAGTCGCTGTCCTACCGGTGCCTATTGCCCAGACCGGCTCATAGGCAAGGACCATATCTTTCATATCCGCCTTACTTAATCCCGCCAAAGAGCCATTGATATGGTTTTTCACAACATCGAATGTCATACCTTTCTCACGTTCTTCCAACGCCTCGCCTACGCAGACGATGGGTTTTAGTCCTGATAAAAGAGCTGCCTTAATTTTTTTATTAACAGTCTCGTTTGTTTCATTAAAGAACTGTCTTCTTTCAGAGTGGCCTATTATAACATAGGCGCATCCAACATCTTTTAGCATATCTGCTGAAACTTCGCCGGTAAAGGCCCCTTTCTGCTCCCAGTAAAGATTCTGCGCGCCAAGGGCTATATTGGAATCTATAAGAAGCTCATGCACATCTGATAAAGCTGTAAACATAGGGCATACAACAATATCAACCGTGTCAATACTGCTCAGCTCCCTCTTTAGGCCGTTTACAAGCTCGACCGCTTCTTTTATCGTATTGTGCATCTTCCAGTTACCGGCAATAATAGGTTTTCTCATTATATCTCCTTTTTCTCTGCCAATGCCGCGACACCAGGGAGCACCTTACCCTCAAGATATTCTAAGGACGCGCCTCCTCCTGTTGAGATATGCGACATCTTATCCGCTACATTAAACTTAGCAACCGCTGCTGCCGTATCACCGCCTCCTATAACAGATACCGCGTCTGATTCCGCGATAGTATATGCTAAGGCCTTTGTCCCGTTTGCAAATCTATCATTCTCGAATATGCCGACAGGCCCATTCCATACTATGGTCTTCGCGGCTTTAAGCTCTTCAATAAAAAGATTAATGGTCTTTGGGCCTATATCAACTCCTATAAAACCTTTCTCTATGGACTCGCCGTCGGTTATCTTGATATTGGAACCTGCTTCTATATTATCTGTTACAACATGATCTATCGGTAATACTATCTCGACCCCTTTTTCCCTGGCCTTGGCAAGAATAGCCTTTGCCGTGTCTACCATCTCCTGCTCAAAGCGCGATGATCCGATATCAACATTGTTTACTTTCATAAAAGTATATGCCATCGCACCACCAATAATTATAATGCTGGCTTTGTCCATCATGTTTTCAATAACAGGTATTTTATCAGCAACCTTAGCTCCGCCTAATAAAAACACAAAAGGCTTATCAGGGTTTGTAAGGATTTTCTGAAAATATTCTATCTCTTTTTCCACAAGAAGCCCTGAAACAGACTCCAGATAATGGGTAACACCCTCTGTTGAGGCATGCGCTCTGTGGCATGTCCCAAAGGCATCATTTACAAAAACATCCCCTAAAGAAGCAAGCTCTTTTGAAAAACCCTGATCATTGTCAGTTTCTTCTTTATGAAATCTTAAGTTTTCAAGCATGACTATATCACCATCTGACATTTTAGAAACAGCCTCTTTTACCGCTGGGCCTATGCAATCATCAAGCATTTTTACAGGCTTGCTTAATAGCTTGCTTAAAACCGTTGCAGCGGGTTTTAGGCTGTATTCCGGCTTTACCTCGCCCTTTGGCCTTCCTAAGTGGCTCATAAGAATAAGCTTTGCCCCCTTTTCTAATATGAACTTTATCGTAGGAAGGGCTGCCCTTATCCTGTTGTCATCTGTTACATTCTGCTGTTTATCCAATGGCACATTAAAATCAACGCGCGTTAAAACACGTTTTCCTGTGATATCGGTATCTTTTATGGATTTTTTGTTCATAACTACTCCTATTTCATCATATACTTTATCAGATCAACTACCCTGCAGGAATAACCCCACTCGTTGTCGTACCAGGAGAGCACCTTTACCATATCGCCGATACAGAATGTCTGCTCTGAATCTACTATTGAAGATAGAGAGCATTTCTTATAATCTATTGAAACAAGCGGCTCATCGCTTACGCCAAGTATGCCTTTTAGCTTCCCGTTTGCTGCCTGCCTTAACACATTATTGATCTCATCCTTTGTGGCAGTTTTTTCAACCTGCACAACCACATCCACAATTGATACCGTAGGAGTAGGCACTCTTATCGCAAGGCCGTCAAGCTTACCCTTAAGTTCAGGTATAACAAGGCCTACTGCCTTTGCGGCCCCTGTTGTTGTAGGTATCATTGATAACGCCGCTGCGCGAGCGCGTCTAAGGTCGCTGTGCGGAAGGTCCAATATACACTGGTCATTTGTATAGGAGTGTATTGTTGTCATAAGGCCTTTTTTCACTCCGAAATTATCCATCAAGACCTTCACAACAGGCGCTATGCAGTTTGTCGTGCAAGACGCGTTTGATACTATATGATGCTTTGACTTATCGTATGCCTGTTCGTTTACACCAAGAACAAATGTCGCGATATCGCCTTTTGCCGGCGCTGATATAATAACCTTCTTGGCCCCTGCTGTAATATGCTTTCCTGTCTTTTCAGCGTCGCGGAATATCCCTGTAGACTCAAGCACCACATCAACACCAAGCTCTCCCCATGGAATCATCGCAGGGTCTCTCTGGGCAAAGACTTTAAGTTTTTTGCCGTTTACCACTATAGAATCGCCCTCCACTTTTACGTCAAAAGGGAATGTACCAAAGTTTGAGTCATATTTTAAAAGATGCGCTAAGGTCTTCGCGTCTGTTAAATCATTAACCGCTGCAAATTCGATATCCTTAACACCGCCTTCAGTTGCTGACCTGAAAACATTACGCCCTATCCTTCCGAACCCGTTAATACCTACCTTTATTGCCATTTCTTCCTCCTGTTTGTTTATATTGTTGCTTCCCGTAAATACTGACTTGCTGTTTCCGGTGCTGTTGAATTTATATAAAATCCGCTTCCCCATTCAAAGCCCGCGATCTTGCTGAGCTTAGGCATCACTTCAACATGCCAGTGATAGCACCCCTGCAGGTCATTGTTTCCATTAAGCGGTGTTGTGTGTATAATAAAATTATAAGGCGGATTTTTTAATGCCTGTCTCATCCTCATGAGTATCTCTTTTAATATAATGGCAAAACTATCTATCTGTTTATCATTTATATCCGTAAAATAGGCCTGGTGCTGTCTTGGTATTATCGATATCTCAAAAGGAGATCTGGACGCAAAAGGGCAAAATGCTATAAAATCATCGTTTTCGCATATCTCTCTGTGCCGGTATTCCTGCTCCTGCCTTGTTATGTCACAGAACACGCATCGCTCCTTGTAATCGTAATATTTCTGCGCGCATTCCAGTTCTTCCATGACGCGTTTTGGAACTATCGGGAGTGATATAAGCTGTGTATGGCTGTGCTCTAACGAGGCCCCTGCCGCTAAGCCATAATTTTTAAATATAAGGACATACTTAAATCTATCGTCTTTGCCAAGTTCAATAGATCTTCTTTTGTAGACATTTATTATCTTCTTTATCTGTTCGATACTTAAGTCCGCAAGCTGTTTATTGTGATCTACATCTTCGATTATTACCTCGTGCTCGCCCACGCCGTTCATCATATCAAACATGCCTACGCCTGTTCTATCCAGATTAGGCTCATTCTTTAAGGCAGGGAATTTATTAGGCACTGTCCTGGTTGTCCATCCGGGTGTATCAGGGGCTGTGCCCTCTTGCCTGTCAGCATCTACTTCAGGGGGGGTAAGCGTTTCATTTCCCACACAAAAAGGGCATTTCCCGTCTCCGTCTATACGCGGGCTTTCAATTTCATAATCATCTGGGCCAAAATCTTTTTCATCACTTATTATGACCCACCTTGCTGTCATCGGATCTAATCTTAGTTCGCCCATGTTAACCTATTTTTTTATGGTATAAGAAAGTATAAATACCATACCACTTCGAAAATTGCACATTAAGGTTATCGCCGAACCCCGAACCAAATTTCAGAATTTGGTTCGGGGCGAAGGCAATTTTCTTGTTTACGCGTCCCGTAAGAATTGCGCGGCGTCTTCAGGAGGCATCGGGTTTATATAAAAACCCGTTCCCCATTCAAAGCCCGCAACTCTTGTCAGGCGCGGTATGATTTCAATGTGCCAGTGATAATCGCTATCTATTGTGCTCCAATATCCCTGCTTTGGACGCCTGTATGGTGCTGTGTGTATAATGTAATTATAAGGCGGATCTGAAAGCAGCCTGTTCATCCGCGATAAAACTTCTTTTAAAACTTTACCAAGCTCATAAGCATCCTCTTCTGTTATGCTGGTAAAATCAGCGGAATGCTTTTTAGGCAGTATCCATGTCTCAAACGGAAATCTTGCCGCAAAGGGTGCTATGGCAATAAAACCATCTATTTCAAGTATGAGCCTCTTCTTATCATTGAGTTCCTGCGATATGATGTCACAGAAAACGCACCTGTCTTTATATTCAAAATATCTTTTAGCCCCCACAAGCTCGCCTTTAACGCTTTTCGGGCAGACAGGAAGCGCTATAAGCTGGCTGCGGCAATGCCTTATCTTTGTAGCCCCTGATGCCGGCTTGTGGTTTTTAAATATAAGGACATATTTAAATCGCGTATCACCTTCTAAATCAGCTATCCTTTCCTTATACGCCATAAGGACTTTTGCTATCTGCTCGGATTTCAAAGAACACATCTGCTCTGTATGTTCAGGGGTCTCGATAATAACTTCGTTGGCCCCTATACCATTCATCATATCATATATGCCATGGGGCTGCTTATTCAATTCCCCCTCGATGCGAAGAACCGGATGTATATTCGGTACTACCCTTACATCCCAGCCTGGCTTATTAGGCTCTGTGCCCGCTTTCCTTACTGAGCGTATCTCTGGAGGGGTAAGGTCTTCGTTTCCCTCGCAGAAAGGACATGGCACAACCTCAGTTATATCTGCTGTGCTCTGCTTGAAATCATTGGGCCTTTTAGCGCGCTCTGTCGCTATTATTACCCAGCGCCCTATTATGGGGTCTTTACGAAGTTCCGGCATATTTTCCTGATTATATTTATATATAGATTATTGACAGTATAATGTCGTTTCATGCCCTTGCCTACACAGCGATGGTATTTTTGCATATTATCTAAAATCAAGGCAAAAAAATCCAAATCGCTGCTTAAAGCAAGGGCATGAAGCGACTGATATTATAACATATAATAATATAAGCACAAGAACTTTTTAAGAAGCAGACTTAACAGACACACTGATCTCTATTTCAGCTGAGGAATTTTTCTCAATTACAAGTTTAAAAACAGGCACTATACAGCTTGCCTGATATTTGGTTTCAAGGTCTTTTTGGCTCTGCGATACGGTATAAACAGGATATCTAAAAAACTTATAGGAGGGCTTTGAGAAACCTATATCTACCCTGATATCCTCAACCCTGTCATGAAATTTTACGGATTCAACACTCGACAGGTCGTTTTCCCTATCATCATTAGTAACCGAGAAATTAAGTTCCGGGCCAAAAAATAGCTTTGCCTGTTTAGATGAAAGGTTCTGAATCAGATAGGAAACCCTTACGGTCTCTTTTTCTGTGCCAAACGCAAAGGCTTTCCTTAATATTATCTCCTGGCCGCCAACAATGCCTTCTCTGAACATCTCTATGCTGTCAATACTCTGCTTGACCGCTCTCTGGTAGCATGCGCCCGCAAAATCACCACATTCCTTGTACTGGTTTTGCTTAATAGCTTTAAATGTAATACCTTCCTCAAAAAAATGATCTATAAACAGGGTTCTTCTATAATTATCATAATAGAGCTTTTTCTTTATGTCCTTATGATAAAGCTCTTTTCGCCTGGCCAAGGTATTAACTATATTTAATGGCTTGGTCTTTAAAGACCACTCTGTTATCACAGCCCCTTCGGTCTTATCTATGATAATTGTATTCTTAGCGGTATTCACTATAAGCTCCTGCTCTCCATCGCAATCAAAGTCAACCTCATCTATTTCTATCCTCGGGACCGCTTTCTGCTCTAAAACATCAAGTATATTTCCAGCCTCTATAAGATGCTTATAAAGCGCCGTACGCAGATGATAAAAGTATAAGCCTCCGAACACCCCATGCCAATAAACGCAGTTGCATTCTGCCTTATAAAGTTCACGCTTAGCCCTTGTTATTTGCTCTATAGCAGTTCGCTTATTATCCGAGTCCTCCATCAACATAAGCTTTTTTTCAATTACAGACAAACGGCCGCTTACCAGCAAAACCCTTTTATGTATGTGGTTTATCTCAGGATACTTTATCAAGAAGTTTTTCCATATGCCTGTCCTTAAAAAAATATTATACTTACGCAGTAAATTATTCTTTTTAAGGTACCGCTTAAGGCTAATAAGGGCTTCTCCTGCCTCAAAAGGCAAAGACCATTCATTCATCTCCTCATACGAAACATTGGGTATATATATAAGCCCGTTTGAGGTATTTTCTCTTAGATAATCTGATATCCTCCATGTCTTTACCCATGAAGAGTTCTTTTCCAATATTTGCAGAAATTTCTTAAGCCAGCCTTTTTCATAAACATCCTTATAAGTATCATGCCATGCGCCGAATTTTTCACCGTCATCTCCGTAGCATACAGTGTATTTTCCGTAATCTTTCATTATTTGTTTAAAATAATCAAGCGTATTCTGCGGGGATTTAAAAGGTATGGCATAGCGCAAAAATTTATCTGACGGTATAACACTTACAGTTTTTGTATTGTGTTCCGTGATATAGTGGCCATATAGCTGGCTTTCCTTGCATCCCGCGTATATAAGGTGCTGATCATCAATAATCGTATATTTAACATTCAGATCAGCCAATATCTCGGGGAGGTGGGGCTCCCATATCCTCTCGGCAAGCCATGCACCTTCCACATCAGAACTGAAATTTGCCTTTAAAAACCCTTTCATCATATTGATCTGCCCTAAGGCATCATTAGGATGAACAGCTGATAGTATGGGTTCATAAAATCCTCCGCCAATAATCTCTACCTGCCCGTTTTCAGCCAGTCTTTTTAAAATCTCCAGCACGTTTGGCCTGTTATCCCTAAACCATTCTAAAAGCCCGCCGCTGTAATGAAGATTAAACTTTATGGAAGGGAAATCCTGTATCGTATAAAGAAAAGGCTCATAACATTTATCTGATATTTCCTCAAAAACAAATCCAAAATTATCCACCGGCTGGTGAAAATGTACTGCCATCAAAAAATTAAATTTTTTATCCATATATGCCTACCCGAGCACAATACCAGGCTCTATGTTATGGCCTCTTAGGAATTCGTCTGTCTTAAGAGGCTTTTTCCCTTCAAGCTGAAGGGCTTTTATCCTTATGCTTGAATTTTTACATGCAATCAATAACTCATCTTTAGAGGATAGGATTACCTCCCCTGGTACGGCTTCTGATTTTAACGGGCTTAAGTCCTTTTCCGCATCAAGAATTTTTAGAAGTTTTCCATTGAAATGTGTATAGGCAGAAGGCCATGGCCTGCATGCGCGTATTTTATTTATAACCTCCTGCGCGGTGACATTCCAATCTATCAACCCATCTTCTTTTGTAAGCTTAGGTGCATACGTTGCTTTACTATCATCCTGCGAAATAAGCTTTATATTACCTATTTCTATCTTATCAATGGTTTTTATAATAAGTTCTGCCGCGCACCTTGAAAGCCGGCCACCCAGGCTTATTGCATCATCATCAGGCTCAATTTTTACCTCTTTCGTGGAAATAATATCACCTTGATCCAGAAAAGTATTCATCGCCATTATCGTAATGCCGGTTTTCTTATCGCCGCTTAAGATAGCTCTTTGTATAGGAGAGGCGCCCCTGTGCCGCGGCAAAAGAGAGGCATGGATATTTATTGAGTACAACTTTGGTATTTTTAAGGTCTCTTCTTTCATTATCTGCCCAAATGCCGCTACCACAAACAGATCCGCGTCTTTGTCTTTAAGCGTTTTAATTGAAGTGCTTGAATTTACATCATCGAATTCGAGTACTTCAAGCAGCTTGGTGATGGCATATTCTTCAACCGGGCTCTTGGCAAGCTTAAGGCCTCTGCCTTTTTTTCTTTGAGGCTGCGTAATCACACACACAACCTCATGCCTGCTGTTGGCAAGCGCCTTAAGTGAGCCTACCGCAAATTCCGCTGTTCCAAAAAATATTATTCGCATGTCTTTGCTTCTCTATCTCCAAGCCCGTTTCTCAAGCACGCCTGCCTGCCGGTAGGCAGTGCTTGAGAAACGGGCTTAAAACTTAAGCAGGGTCTACATCAATTGTAAGGATAACCCCATGCGGCTTTCTAAATTCCTTCAGGCAGGCCTTAAGCCTGGGGTTAAACTCTGTTAAGTCCTTGATCTTTAATATTATATTCCATCTATACTGTCTTCGCAACCTATAAATCATCCCCTGGCATGGGCCAGAAAGTTCTATCAAATATGGCAGTTTTTTCTTTAATATATGCCTGGCAAGCTCTTCGGAGGCATTTTGGGCCCGCTCTTCTTTATAAGATCGCAGGGTAAGATATATAATATTAGAAAACGGCGGGAGGCTAAGTTCTTTTCTGAATGCTATTTCTTTTTTGTAAAAGTCTCTGTAGTCATGATTGATAGCAGATTGAATTGTATAATGATGCGGCACATATGTCTGTATTATAACCTCGCCTGGCACGCTGCCTCTTCCTGCCCTGCCTGCCACCTGTGTAAGAAGCTGAAAGGTCCTCTCCCCAGCCCTAAAATCAGGCAGATTAAGCGCGATATCAGCCGATACCACGCCTACAAGCGTTACCATAGGAAAATCATGTCCTTTCGCGACCATCTGCGTTCCTATTAACACTTGAGTTTTTCGCTTTGAAAAATCACTTAATATTTGGGCGTGGGATGTTCTTTTTTTTGTAGAATCAGTATCCATTCTGCTTATAGATATTGTGGGAAAATACCTGTGCAGTTCGCTTTCAACCCGCTGTGTGCCAAAACCAAAATAATCGATATACCCTCCTTTACATGCAGGGCAGATATCAACAGGCTTTTTCTGATAATTACAATAATGGCAAAGCAAGATCTTCCTGTCAGAATGATAGTTTAACGCCACATTGCATTTTTTACATCTCTCAACATAACCGCATTTTTTGCAATTGGCATATGTTGAAAAACCGCGGCGGTTTAAAAAGAGTATCGCCTGTTCATCATTCTGGATAACCTTTTCCATGCGCTCTATAAGAATCCTTGAAAATATAATCCTTCTTTTTCTTCTCTCCGCGATCTCCTGCCTCATATCGAGAATCTTCACCTCGGGAAGTGGGCGTTTTTCTATTCGTTCATTAAGCTCAAGAAGCTTATATTCTTTCGAGCATGCCTTATAATATGACTCAAGAGAAGGCGTTGCCCCGCCTAATACGACAACCGCGCTGCTAATCTTGGCCCGCATAATTGCCGCGTCTGTTGCATTATATCGAGGGGCATCCTGCTGCTTATAAGATGTGTCGTGTTCTTCATCAACTATGATAAGCCCTAAATTTTTAATGGGAGAAAATATCGCTGAGCGGGCACCCACAACAATGTGACAGAGGCCGTCCGCAAGCTTCTTCCACTCCCTGTATTTCTGGCCTGCTGTTAAGCGGCTGTGAAAAACAGCCACCCTTTCCCTGAAGCGCGCCTTAAACCTTTCAACAGCCTGAGGCGTAAGAGATATCTCAGGCACAAGCACAATACAGGAACGCCCCTTTGAAAGCACATTTCCTATTGCCTGAAGATAGACTTCTGTCTTTCCACTTCCTGTTATCCCGTGAAGCAGAAATACTTCATGTTTATTTTTATCTATTGCCTGGTTTATGGCCTTTAAAGCTTTTGATTGTTCTTCTGTAGGAACAAATGCCTCTGTAGGCGCAATTGACGAAAGATCATTATCTTCTTCTCTGGGCTTAACTGACGTATTTCCTTTTTTCAGGCTCGAGGGTATCGCGGCATTTATTGCCTCTCCCCATGAACACAAATAGCGCTCCGATATGGCCTTGGTAAGCCTAAGCATCTCATCGCTTAATATGGGGGCCTTATCTATTATTTCAAGTATAGGCTTTGTGTTTTCGCAATCTGTATGCCCTGATACGCCTATGACATAACCTATCATCCTGCGTGGGCCAAAGCTTACCCAGGCCCTTTTGCCTAAAGCGATATCATCTTTTAAAGAAGAGGGAACCTCATAATCAAATGGGCCCTCTATAGGGAGATTAATAAGTATCTTAGCGTAAAGGCGGGGTTGTTTCACTTGCTTTCTTTCAGATAATCGCGGATCTTTTTCATGTCTTCCCATACCAGGCGTTTATCCTGAGGGTTTCTTAGTAGATAGGCGGGATGAAATGTAGGCATAACCTTTATATCGCCTAATTCATAAAACCTGCCGCGAAGCCTTGAGATAGGCTCTTCACTCATAAGTACTGTCTGTGCCGCGAATTTTCCAAGGCAGCATATAACCTTTGGCCCTATTATCTCTATCTGCTTTAAGAAAAACTCCCTGCATGCTATAATCTCTGACGGGAGAGGATTCCTATTCTGGGGCGGGCGGCATTTAAGGCAATTCGCGATATATACACCCTCCCTTTTTAGCCCTATTGCTTCTATTATCTTTGAGAGTAAGACGCCTGCCTTTCCTACAAAAGGCTGTCCCTGAATATCCTCCTGGATGCCCGGGGCTTCACCAATGAACATAAGCTCTGTATCAAGGGCGCCCTCGCCAAAAACAACATTTCTTCTTGACCGGCAAAGGCCGCACTGCGCGCATTCCAAGGCAGAATCCTTTAATCTATCGAGGGCTGACTTCTTGTCCCTTAAAGTATACGGTTTTCTGAAAAATGATACAGCCTCATTAGATTCGAGTACATTTGCTATATCCTTATTTTTAACAATCGACGCGAGCATAACCTCATTCATGCCTGATTCTTTTTCAAGGGCAATATAGTTTTTAAGGTCCTTTATTACGCTTTGCATTGAATCATCTTTCATTCTATCATCTCCATCGCGAGCCTTGCGATATCTTCAGCAGCGCGAGGTTTACTCCAATGCCTGATACTGCTCTTTAACTTATCGATATCTTCTTTTGATTTAAAGAGTCTTATTATTATGCCATTGATTTCATCTAATCTCTTTACCCAAAAGCCAATGCCATTGCCGCATAAAAATGCCACATTCCCGGTTTCTTGCCCGGGAATAGGCCTTAGGGCTATAATAGGCAGCCCTGCGGCTAAACTCTCTGACACAGTAGCTCCTCCTGTTTTGCTTATCATGATATCACTTGCCGCCATCAGCGTATCAATCTGATTGGTGAAACCATACACAATAGTCTTTTTATTCAGGCTGCAACTTAATTTTCCAAGTTCATCAGCAAGGCTTTCGTTGCGCCCGCAGACGGCAATTATCTGAAAATCAAAACTCAATTTCTGTAAATCTAGCAGAATCTCTTTGATAGGCCCTATGCCGAGGCCTCCTCCCATTAAAAGTATTGTGAACTTATCCTCTTTAATACCTATGCTGTTACGCGCATGTTCTTTTGAAGCTAAGGCGTTAAATTTCCTACTAATAGGTATACCGGATACTGATATTTTATCCTCGCTAAGGCCCATTTTTATAAAACCTTGCTTTGTAATCTCAGAGGCAACAAAATACCTGTCAATGTTTTTTGCTATCCAAAATCGATGGGGTTTAAAATCCGTGGGTATATTTATAAGTTTTACCCGCGATAAACCTTTTTCCTTAAGATATGATATAACCTCAGGCGCAAAAAAATGCGTCGATAACACCAGATCGAAATTCTCCTTTAAAATAAACTTCTCTAGCCTACGAGAATTAAGGCCATTAACAAGCCTCCTAAACGGGGTAGCTACAGCAAAAAAGAATCTGTTATTTAACATATGATAAAGAAATCCCCATATCCAGGGCATACGCTTTATCATAATCTCATACGCCTTCTTGTACCCAAACCCAAAAAAAGGTGTTGTGTATTCCAATGCATCAACCAAGACTGCTTTTATCTTATTATTATCTAAGTTTAAAAAACTCTCATATAGCGCTTCCGCGGCCTTTTTGTGGCCGTCACCGGCTGAGGCGTGTATTATCAGGACCTTTTTCATTTTACAACTTCCCTTATTTTTCTTATATGATCCGGCGTAGTGCCGCAACACCCGCCAATTATATTCGCGCCTTTTTCTATAATCCCTTTTACGTGTTTTCCAAAACTCTCAGGTGATTCATCATATACTGTCTTATCCTTTTCAAGCCTTGGCATACCCGCGTTAGGCTGCGCAATTATAAAGGCTGTGCCTAAGGCACGGATTTCAGATACAATATCAATCATATCAACACCTGTAACAGTGCAATTAGCACCTATTACATCAGCACCTGCTAGAAGGCTATCGCTTACAAGCTGGGGTATGCTTATACCGGATGTGGTCCTGAAGCCCTTATCAGGTAATTTCTGAAAAGTCATGCTCGCTATAATTGGAAGCCTGGTGTTTTCCTTTATGGCTAGGATCGCGTTTTTTAATTCCTCCATATCGGAAAATGTCTCTAATATAACAGCATCAACACCTGATTCTTCTAATATCCTGGCCTGCTCTGTAAATACACATACCATCTCTTCCGCGTCAATATTACCAACAGGCTTAGCATACTCACCTGTAGGGCCTATTTCACCTAAAACATACACCTTTCCACCTGCCGCCTCTTTGGCAATATCAACCGCAGCCTTATTTATCTGTTTTACTTTTTTCTGCAGCTTGTATTTTTTAAGCTTTAGCCAGTTAGCCCCAAAGGTATTAGTGGTAATCATATCAGCGCCGGCATCGATATACTCTTTATGTATTTCAAAGAGTATCTTGTGCTTCTTTGTGCCCCAATAATCAGGGCAGTCGCCTTGGGGCATGCCTTTTAACATAAGCATTGTCCCCATTGCCCCGTCACATATCAAAACTTCATCATTTAATCTCTCTATTATATTTTGCATACTAAACCTCCTGTCATTGCGAGCCATTTGCTATTGTAAAGAAGCGACCGAGGGCGAAATGTTGAGCGACCGAAGGAAATCCCCTGGGGGAGAAGTGCCGAGCCCATCCGGGCAAGGCCAATCCCGCGCCTTATCTAAACTATCGCAAATAAGTTTTTCGCCATTTCTTAATGGCTTAAATCGGGGGTGTTCAATCCCTGCGCCCCAGGGGCGCGGGGATTTACTGATTTAGATTTAAACCGTCTTGTAAGAGCAGAAAAATTTCAGCGGGCACTATCCACTTATCTTTGTCTATCGAAAAATCTTTTTTTGAAATAATAATCCCTTTTTGCCCGTTTACCTTATTTAAATTGAGAAAATCCCTACACCCGACTTTATCCTGATATTTAACCTCGATGGGCAATAACTCGCCATTTTGTCTTTTTACCACAAAATCAACTTCCACCTGATTTGTCGTCCTGAAAAAAAATACAATATTTGACCAATTAATACTATTTTCCAGGCGCATCAAAGAAGTCATAATTAAATTTTCTATTAGCTTGCTTTTAAACAATTCATCATTTAAGCGCTTTTTACTCGCGGAGAAATAGTCAGACAAACCAAATACATATCCCAAAAAAACCCACAATAAGAATAAATCCTGAAAATACATCTTCTTTGTCTTTCTTGTTGCGGACAATTTTTTGTTTACGTCGATTTGATACAAAATCTTTACTATGAAATTCGACTCCAATACATCTAAATAATCTTCTACTGTGCGGTGCGAATCAATGGAAGTTTTCTTGGCGATTGTGTCAAAACCTATATTGGTAGTAATAGTTCGTATTAGCTGGTCAAATATCTGCCGGGAATAAGTCTCCTTTTTCCCTAATTTAGCAAGATCTCCCAATGCCCAACTTAAATACTGTTGATAAATATCGATTTCTACTTTTTTATTGGCTGCAAAGCTGTTTATGGCCTGAATAAAACCCCCTGTAAGAAGAAAAACGTCTAAATACCCCTGCAGCTGCTTCTGGTAAAAGGGGTAATGTTTCTTTGCCGACCTGATATCGGAAAATTTTTGCGCGATCTCCGGATTCACAAATTCCACATATGCTTTAAAAGATACCGGAAATAATATCTTATCGAGCTCTGTGTCTTCACCTCTTCTTCCCGGCATACGTTCTACTTCATATTTCAGATCGCATGCATTAGAACCGGTGAGTATCATAGTACAGTTTCTCAAGCTGCCTAAATCCGCTGAATGTTTGATTGCCCTGGTCCAGTTCTTTACAAAGGTAATTTCATCTACAAATACAAATTTCCTCTGATTATTATCCTGCCAGTCAAAATACGCCCTTAATATCTCTATTAAATCCTGATAGTTATCTATATTATTGCAGGTAAAATAAAAAATATTCTCTTTATTAACAGTGGGGAGTAATCTTTTAATTAAAAGTTTTAAAGCGGTAGTTTTACCCACCTGCCTGCTTCCCCTTAAAGTGTAGATTACATCTTTATCTGTTTTAAATAAATCCAGAATCGGCGGATGCCACTGATATTTAACATGAGAAAGCTTCTCTAAATTTACATCCTCTTCGATTTTTTCTTTGGCTATCCACCAGGGGTTTTGCTCTTTCAGTAATTCCAAACTCGGCATTATTCACCTCTATTTATACAAAGTGATATTTATATTACCAATATAAATATACATCTTATTCATTCCATTGTCAATACAAATCCCATCTTTAATAACATAATCTGAGCACCGAAACTCTTGTTATTCAGCCCCATTCTTGTTTTCTCCCCCTTCTTGCTTTCGCAAGAAACCGTTCGCCTTAGAGCATCGTCTTAGTGAGGTTCCTTGCGATGCTTGCAGAATATAGAATTGAGCAAGAAACCGTTCGCCTTAGAGCATCGTCTTAGTGAGGTTCCTTGCGATGCTTATATACTTTCCTATGCAGCAAGAAACCGTTCGCCTTAGAGCATCGTCTTAGTGAGGTTCCTCGCGATGCTTGCAGAATATAGAATTGAGCGAGAAAGCGGGATGATGAGCAAGAAAGCATGGGCACGAAGAATCTAAATATTTACCCAAGATCACCTCTTCCACCGCCTCAAGCAGGTCTTTCGCAATAAAATCAGGCGCAACCTTCCACTTCTTAATGTCTTTTCTGTTATTATACCCTGAAAGAACTGCTATTGTCTTTACCCGAAAGGCGTGGCCTGCCAATGTGTCCCTTTCGGTATCCCCGACAAAGTATGAGTTTTTTCTGTCAAAGCTGATCTTGCCAACCGCTCTTTTAAACATACCCGTCTTTGGCTTCCTGCATCCGCAGTCTGAATCAGGGTGATGTATGCAATAGCATATCTTATCCAGCCGTGCCCTGGATACCTTAAGCCCCTTAAGCATCTTATCTGTCACTCTCCTTAAATCTTCCTTACTATACAGGCCCTTGCCCACCCCTGTCTGATTGGATATTATAACAACCTTAAATCCCGCATGGTTAAGCAATCTTATAGCCTTTCGTGAACCTGGTAAAAATCTAAACTCTGAAGGTTTTTTTATATAATCGCGATAAACAGGATTTACATTTATTACGCCGTCTCTGTCTAAAAAAACTATTCTTTTCATCTTATCCCTTCCAACGCCTTTATTGCCTCATCTACTGTAATATTATTCAAACATTTGAGGTCACTACATTCAGGTAATTTAAAACTATTATAACATGGGACACAAGATAAAGATTTATCTTTTATTATACAATATTTTTCAGACGCAGGATAAGGCCCATAGACTCTTTCATTAACAGGGCCAAATATAGATACTGTCTTTGTGCCAACGCCTACTGCCATATGAAGCGGGCCGCCATCATTTGTAAGCAAAACATTAGCGTATTTTATAACAGCGATAGAAACCATAAGGCTTAGTTTTCCACACAGATTAACAGCTCCTGGCACCTCTTTCTTAATATAATCGCATAATTCCTTTTCATCAGCACTCCCAAGCAATACGATCTTTAGCTTAAACTCAACAGCCAGCCTTAAAGCAACCTCAGCAAATCTCTCTATCGGCCAGCGTTTTCTGTAAGCAGTCTGTCCCCAGCTTGCCCCGGCACCTGGCATTATACATATATATTTATCAGTTAAAGCTATGCCCTGATCCCATAATATCTGCTGCGCTTTTTTATCATCTTCTTCGGATATATAAATCTTTGTTTGGGTATCG
>Ga0268277_1001058_pt1 | contig 20045 bp, 25 predicted proteins | sample saktaG_5_FD_190132 | JGI IMG/M metagenome (GOLD analysis project Ga0268277, IMG submission 190132) | Saline water microbial communities from Sakinaw Lake, British Columbia, Canada - sak_2010_1_5_50m | ecosystem: Environmental > Aquatic > Non-marine Saline and Alkaline > Saline ...
TACCCCAGTCACTCCTGCCAGCATACACCATATCTTTAAAAATAAAATCAGTAAACTCTTTATGTTCCTCCTGTATAAATTCCAAACAGAACCTATCCTTTATTGCACTTGTCTTCTTCTCCCCCCATTTTCCAGCAGTATTCTTCATAGCTTCTTTAATGGTCTCATTTTCCCATTTTTCAAAGAAGTAATATTCATTTTTCAGTTCCAAAATCTTAGAAGGCGACACCAAAGAAGAGCTGATTGAAGAATTTTGAAGATAAAACATTCCAATTACAACTGCACACATAAATAAAGTTGCAATAACTAGATACATTGAAAAAAACTGCGCCCGATCATTAAATTTGCGCCCGATCATCCAGCCACCATCCCGGCCCCCGGTAAATCGCTATCCATATACGAATCATAAACAGAAGTAGGTTTCACTATTTTAGCCTTAGCCACCTCAGAATAATAAAACGCTCTTGCAGTCTTTATATTTGAATTTAGTTGATAACTAATCAAAGATTTTCGATAAATACCAAAATTATCCATATAAGAATAAAAATCTAATATGCCTGTCTGTTTTTCATCTGCTATCTTAACGTCATCATGAATATTTGAAACCTTTTTAATTAATCCAGAACCAAGAATAAAGATAAATAAAATTATAACAACTATAATTGTTGCAATAAAAGCAGTTACAAATTTCCCAAGAATAGCCGATTTATTAAAACTCATGATTAACTAAAACCTCTATTTTCAATTTATCTTCCTTTCCATCTACAATAACCGGATAAACCTCACTAAAGTAACCTGGCTCGTATTTCTTAATACTTTCTCCAGCTGAATTTTTATACATCTCCCTGATCCAAAGCAAAGAAGAATCCCCAGCTTCATACTTTTTTCCAGAAACAGAAACATTAATGTAAAATTTTCCGGAATTAGAAATCTTACAATACTCTAAGACATTTCCCCCATAACCATTTAAATTATCAGCAAGAAATACGCCATTAGGTGCTAGACAATTAACCACATTAACAGCCATTATTCTTGCCTCAACATCCCTTACATCCACATAATAACTATAGAAGACAGCAGCAGCCCCCATAACAACTAAAGCAATAAAAGATATAAGCATAAGCCTATAAATCATTAATATGCCCTCCCCAATAACCCCTCTTTTTCCAAGTTTGATTTTATTAATCATCTTACATGAACAATGAATCTGTCCTCCCTTTCATCAACACTAACTGAATATTTAGAAAAATAATCATAACCTTTTGAGATCTTTTGATTATCGATTAATGCAAATACTTTCCCATTCTCAACTTTAAAGCCATTAATCTGCCCGTTCATATTTAACTTATTAATACTAAAACTCATTCCTTTCTCGGCAGAATCAATCAGCAGTGCAATTTCCTTTTCAACAACCTGTTGTTTAACTTCCTTAGAATTAACCCTTCCAGCAGTCACATAAAAAAACAATGCAAAGATTAATCCAATTAAGATTAAGTGTATTATGATTTCATGCATTAGCTCTCCGCGTTTATGTTTTTTAGATTTCATTTTTTGTTTTAGTTTATGCTGGTATGGACTCTATCGTGCATTTAAGTTGCTGAGAAGTTTGATGTGGGACTATAGTGTTATAGGCTCCTTTTTCCCATAGGATAAAATTAACTGCACCGGTATTAAACAAAACTGTTACAATTAAATCCCCCTTACGAGCATCAAAATACTTATCATAAACTAAGCCATTAGAAAAACTATAATCCTTAAATGGCTCCCAAGCATCTAGTGCCTCATTTCTCCAATTAGGAAAATTTGGATAAAAATACTGCCCATAACTTTTTCCATCAACATATTCAGTAGTAAGAAAATTTACCCAATTAAAACTGTAACCTCCAGTACCAACAACATCGCGATACTTTATCAAAAACTGATCGTATTGCTGCCCAAGGGAATTCTGTTCTTTAATAAGGGCATCATATTCATTCAACTTTTTCTGAGCAGCATCAACAGCCAAATTTAATCTTGCCAATTCATCGCTTGTTACAGTAGATTTTTTAGCTTCCACTTCTTCTTGAGCTTTTTTCAAGCCCTCTTGCAAATCCGGTCTTGGTCCCAAATCATTAGTAAGCCCAATTATTTGGTTTAACCTATTCCATATAGGTTTCACCTCTTGCAAGTTATTTATATTATTAACCGCTGGAGAGTAATAATCCCTTACATCCTCATTAAAGTGAATCCTAGCACATTCAAAACATTTTGAAGAACTACCTAAGAACTTAGAAGAATATAATTGCAATTTTCCTTCCCCAAATAAATACCAGCATTGAGCCATAGTATCCATAATTAATTTTCCAGCTTTATCATAATCCCTAAAATTAATTGTCACAACTTGGGTTTTACACTTAAGTGGTGCTTCTTCTTGTACTAATTTTACAAAATTTGGAAGATTTCCACTCCTCAACAAAACACTGTTTCGACAGGTCTCCCAATCAATCTGGTCCTTATTAAAATACTCCTGGAAAATCCAGTACAAAGAAATAGCCAAAACCATCAAACCCAATATCAAAGATATAATAATATAATACTTCTCGTCTCCTCTTTTTTTAATACTTCTCAACCTCATGAAAAACAAATGAATAGAATATTAATAAATCTAACTATAACACTCCAAACATCTTCATAAGAGCATAAGATGCAGCAGCAAGAATGCCAAGTAGAATGATAACCTTAATAACCGTATCCGTATCTGCCGCAACTTTATTCATCATTTTAAATCAAAAACATACTCGTCATTTACTTCCCTAATAAAAGCTTTTTCACTCTGCTTCAAAACCCACTGCTCTCCTTGTGAATTAGAAGATTTTGCATAAGTATGCAAGTCTAAGCAATACTTTTCAGGACATTTTAATTCATCTTTAAACATACAAACACAAATAGTATTTGATGGGAAAAAACTAAGCAACCCAACTTCCTGTTTTCCATTTATCTCCATATTAAAACTTCTTTTACTTCCAAAATAGATTACATAAAAGTGAACGTCCTTTTCCTGTTGCCAAATCTCAAACTCGCCCGCAGAACCAACCCCCTTACTCGCAATATCCATCTGCCCTTTTAGAGTATTAAAATAACTCTTCATTGTCTCTTCATTCTTGTCATATCCAAAATTCAAAATAGATAAAAATAAAATCAAAAGAAGAATGATTGCACCCGCAGAAAGAACAATTTCAATAATCTCATTTGTCTCTAATGTTGCTCCTTTATTGTATTTTAGTTTCACCTGCATTTTTTATCTAAAAAGTCTTTTATTAATTTTAATTGATTAACTTTCTCAGCATCAGGATATTTAACCCTAAAACCAGAATCATATAAAAATAAATCAGAAAGCCCGGTTAATTTAGAATAACTTCCAGAACTAGCCCCATAATAAAGCCAGTCTTCCCCCTCATCAGGATTAGAAGAAACAGCATACCATTCATTATCTGCAGTCTTTTTTTCTACCCAATTTCCAGAAGAAGGATAGCTCTTTCTAATAGATTTCAGATCATTAAATAAATCAAGTTTCCATTGCTTGGCTTCCTGCTCCTTTTTCAAGGAGCCATCAATCACCTGATTAATACTGACCAAATCTTTAAACATTTCAACATTATTTTTATCATTACCTTGACTTGAAATCTTTCCATTAAAAAATCCTTCACCAGCAACCCTATCCTTTCCTTTTAAATAAGACAAATATTCATTTTGAAATCTTGTATTTGCAGTATAAATGTCGCTCCCACCATTATTATAATTATTAACGTCAACAAAAGCCCAATAAACTTTTCTAGCAGACCACTGCCAATAATTAAAAACATCACTATACTTAAAATAAAGAATTTGCTCACTATGCCCTGATCCAGGGGGCATAGTCACCTTATAATAAGTTTCATAAGAATAAAACTTACTAAAATCATTAGCATTCAAAGCGTAACTCCCCTTCCCACCATCCATATCAATCTTACACTCCTTCCCCGTCAAAGACATATTCCCATAACCAACACCCGGAACTTCAACCCTTATTTGTCCATTTGTCACAGTTTGTTCACCCCATCCAAAATAAGACAGCACATTATCAAACCATCCAGAAAGCCTATCCTTCAAAGGAGTAAGAGCCCCAGTAGTAATTCCTATTGTAACTAGTACAATTAAAAAAACAACCAAGATAATAGAAACCAGCTTTCCAACAGTCCATTCGGTGGCTCCTACATTATTGAGTGATGCCGATCGAAAAGATCCTTTATGCCTACTTAAAATAGCCCTCATATTAAATACAAAATAATTCTTCCAAACCTCAACATTTTTTTAATTGAATCCAAAACAGCACCACCTTTCCCAACAAACAATAAAAAGATCATTCCCGCCCCAACAAGTAAAAGAAGCAATGCAAAAAAGATATTTTTAAGTTCCCACTCTACTTCGCCTTTCTTACTCCCCTTTTTATTAAACATAAAGAATACAGAATAAATCAATTAATAAATTTAATGTTTATTTCCAAGCGCAAATAGTCTTAGACGTCTCACAATCTGCTTGAACCAGCGCAGTACAAGTCTTAGTTGCATCTCTCAACTTGCATGTCTGAGGTGTAGTAGTTGTGTCAAGCCCACACAAAGCATTAGTTATGCAAACATCCGGACTTAACGTAGTGCAAGAAACACCAGTAGGCTTACAACTTAGTTTTCCAGATCCATCATCATAAGTAACTGCTGAAGATGCAGCATAACAATCATTAGTATTAATCCCATTACAAGAAACAAAGCCTAAACCCTTCTGATATTCACCCAACTGATAACAAGTTCCCGATATCTTCTTACCATCTCCAGTATTAACATCTCTTCTTAATCCGCAAAACTGACTCAATCCTTGTTGACTACAAGCAATATCACAAGCTTGCTTAATAGTATCAACATTAGCAGAACCACCAGTAAAAGCAGTTATTCTGCTCCAGAAATTTCCCCAACCAACTGTAAATCCGTAAATTAAAAAAACTAGAACAGCGATACCCAATACTATAGCAATAACAACACTAATTGTTGACGTCTCTCCTCTTTTTTCACCTAACATAATATTTCTATAGTTATCTTATTTATAAATCTTACTAAAAAATTAACAAACCACGCTAGTACAATCTAACAAACGAACCCGTCCAGATGAAGATTCATTTTTACTAAAATAAGAACAATTCCAATTCTCCGTCTTATTTCCAAAATCAATAGCCCTTTTTTCACAGCAATAACTGTACTTGCTATCCATATCAACCAAAGAATTACACTTACTAACAATCAAATCAATATTATTCTCGTCTTCCTGCGAATTAATAAACCTCTTAAAAAAGTTAGTCTGTGTTGCAAGAAAAATAATCAAAATAGTCATAACAGCAATACTCAAGATAATTAACAAAACAGTTTCAATCGTAACTGTTAATCCCTTTTTATTACCATACATAACTAATCTAAAAATAGATTATTAATAAAGCTTTCTCATTTTTTAGTATCTCTAATTCTTCTGTTTAAACTAAATATATATCTAATATAAAATCACAACAATATATTCTCAATAAATTGCTCACCGAAGGAGTCTTAAAATTACTTAATTCATTAATAAACCTTTGATCTAACATCACCCATATTACCAGATTACATTCACTTAATCCATCAAAACTAATGACCTCCAACCCCTGAGAACAAGCATTACCAAATCAAAACTAAACCAACCCAGCCAAAGCAACAGCCCCAACCAAAGTCAAACCCACAACCGCAGCTCCAGCAATAATAAAATACATGATAATCGTATACTTCAAATTCTTTCCAGTCTCACTTGTGGTCTGCAAAACGTCTCTTCCTGACTTAATCGTAACCAATGTTGACGTCAAAATAAAAACAATCTCGACCAAATACAAACCAATAGCAATCTGTAAGAAGTAAGTAGGTATCATCTTAGTAATATCAAAAATACCCAGAATACTTTGAATGTTGCCCATATCCGTTAAACCTCCAGAATTAAAACCACCATCCATAAACATCGAAGCCAATGTTCCTAAAATTGTAGTAATCATCCCAGACAACCCAACAACAATTCCAGCCAACAAAGGAGCTAAGAATGTCATGTTACTCTTCATATCAGAAATAATATCCGCCAATAAATCATTTAATCTTTCATTAATCTTCCTTATATTCTTAACATACTCAGAAATACTCATCAAACTTCTCGCAGCAACCTTCAATCCTTTTTTAACAGACTCTACTAAAATCTCCATAGAAGTTGCAATCAATTGAGAAGGATAGAAAATTACAGCTCCCCTCTTAGGATTAAATAAAGCCTGTTGAACACTCATTCCCAGCTGTTGTATATTTTCATTAACAATCCTAAAGAAACCTTCCGTCGCTGTTCCTTTTACAGAATCAGATACTTTCAAAAAAGCAATTTCTGCAGGCATACCATCCCCGATTCTATTCCCAAGCTGAAATAATGAAGAAGTAAATTCATTTTCAACTTCTTTATACTGCTCTCTAGATTTTATCAACTCTTTCGTTTTAATCTGATAAGCAATAATAAAGAAAAATGCAATTGAAACAGGAACGAACAAACTCAATATTAAGGACAATGCTCCATTCGGCCCTGCAACCACTTTCCCACCTTCAGTTAAAATTCCAAAAACACCCGAATTTCCTAAAAAACTCAAACCAAGAGAGGTATAGGAATAATCTCTGGCCATATTTAACCATAAAGGAAGAGGAGTAAAAGCCCATAGCAAAGGAAGAATTCCAATTAAAAAGAATGGAAATACTACCAAGCCAGAAATAAGATACGGTTTTTTAGAAGCATATTTTGGATACAATGGATTTTTCTCTAGCAAAGAAGCCTCACCATACCCTCCAGGCCTAGACATCATAACCCCTTGAGTTAAAAAAACAACCATTAAAGGAACAAGCACATTAAAGATAATCATTACATGCCACCACTTTATTGCCCCAGAAAGCATAGTTGAAGCCAAAGGCAAAATTGCTAAAGCCAAAGTAGGAAGAACAATTCCAAGCATATAAACATTAGTCAAAGGAGATTTAACATCATGAGTATATTTCAACATCTTATCATAAACGCCATCTAAAATAACTTGCAATGATTTCTCCAGGACGGCAATTCTTCTTTCCTCACTTGGCTCATATAAGCTGGATTCAATCAAATGAAATGCTTCAATAAATTCCAAAGAATAATCTCTCCAAATCTCCAAATAAGCATCAACACTATCTTTAATTGAAGAATACTTCCCAACCTCAACATCCCAAAAGATTTTTCTAAAGTCCAAAGCTAACGGCTCTTGCAAATGCTCTGCTGCAAAAGCAATTGCTTTCTCAAAATTACTTGTATGCTTCATGTAAATTACAATATACAAAATAGCAGGCACCATTTGAGATGAGGCTTTCAATCTCCATTGCAACGCCAATCTTTCTGGAGTTCTATAAGCATAATAAAATAAAAATATTGAAAGTAAAACCATTAAAAAAGCAAGCCCTACTGAAAAGACATCAAATAAAAGCCACATTGATAAAAATATCAAAGTTCCTCCAAATAAAGTAATGAATAATACCATAATAGAAAAAACAACAACCTCGCTAGCACTTAGATCTAAATGAGCAACTTCTATAGCTCTTTCAATCTTTTCTCCATCTTTTTTAGAAGGTTTTATTGTAAATAAATTCCCAAAAGCCTTACACCACTTTTCATATCTAGAAAATTGTGGAGCCATTGAATCCTTAAAGGTCTCGTAACTCTGTGAAAAACTTCCTGAATCATTTTTCATCTGGCTTTCTATCTTCGCCCCATATTTCTTTAATATATCCTCTGTACTTGGTTTACTCATTTTAGTTTTCCTCCATTGAAATGAAAACTCGAAAATCTTTGATTTACTTTTTTCATTTTAGTTTTCCTCCATTGAAATGAAAACTCGAAACATTTTTCAAATGTTACTTTATTCATTTCCCCCTCTCTTTTTTTAACCAATAATCCACAGCAATATCAATAAACTGCTTCTTATTAGTATACTTTAATTTATTCTCTTTTTTATTAATAAACTCTTCTACTTCTTTCAAAAGCTCAGAGTCTATCTTCACCACACCATTTACACTACTTTTTTCCTTTATCATAGTTACCACTAGTAACCTATAGTTACTATATAAATTTATTTAGTGGCCAAGAACAAGCCTAAAACCCTAATTTTTTATAAACCTTTAATAATCTTTCCTTAACTTCCTTATCCTCTTCAGAAATAGAATTATATCTCTCCGCTGCACTCTCGTATAAGTCCTTTGCTTTAATAATATCTTTTTTCTCAATGGCCTTCTCAGACTTTTCAATAGTCTGAATAATCTCACTCATCAAAGGACTTTTCTTGGCCTTCTGCTCTGCTTCTTCTTTACATTTTATTTCCTTCTCTGCCTTTCTCTGTCTTTCTTTCTCGTCCCTTAGCTTCTTTTCTTTCTCCTCTTTAGCCTTAATCTCCAACTCTCTTCTTTTTTGTCTTTCTTTTTCTTCCTTTGCTCTTTTTTCTTGCTCTAGTTTTTTCTGCTTTTCTTTCTCCTCTTTCCTCTTCCTCTCATCTTCAACTTTAATCAACCGCTGTTTTTCAGCTTTCAATCTATAAGCCCTATACCTCTTCCTTAATCCACTTACCCATATACCAAAATTACTTACGCTCTTCTCTTCCCCCTCTTTAGAAACATCTTTCTTTTGCTCTTCCTTCTTTACTACTTTAATTTCTTTTTTATTAATTTCCTTTCTTGATTGTGAGTTTTTTTTTATAAAAAAATAAGCTCCCAGACCAGCCCCCACAAGAATTATAACCATCAAGACAATATAAATCAAAGAAAAGCTACCCGCATTAAAGTCGCTTCCTAAACCCTCGCCTAAAATTGTATCATTGGAACGGAGAGTATCATTAGCGTCAACCTGAACCTCTTCAAATTTCTTAACGAAAACAAGCGCCTTATTTCCAGTAATACCCTCTAACGACACAAGAACATCATTCATGCTATCATCATCAACATCAAACATTTTCTCATCTCCAATATTAAATGTCGCTTGCTGTGGAGTAGAAGAAATATTAATAATTGCTTGAGTTAAACTCAAATTAACCAATTTCACATAATGCCACTCAGAAGAAATATTAATTTTCATTTGCTCATCTTTAGATAAATTCTTTGAATAACCAGAATAAAACTGATCACTAGTTAAAAGGTAGATGCTTGGCCCACCTACAGCGCCACCGCCTCCTCCACCGCCTCCATTATCATCACCTGATAATACAGCAGTCATAGTAAAACTCACAGCTTTATTCTCACTCATATTCACACTCTGGCTAGCAGAAGCAGTATATCCTGATTTAGAAGCACCCACAGTATAATTAGAATAATAAATATAATCAGTTCCATCAAAATAATATTCAGTTAATTCAAATCTAGCAGGTATTGTTCCTGTCCCAGAATAATTCCCAGTTACGCTAATCGTCGTATCAGCAACATTTGAGCTTGCATCCAAATACCATTTTCTGAATATCTCGCTTCCTGATTCAACATATTCCTTACTCTGGTTATATGTTGCATTAACAAACGAATTATTCAAGGAATTTGTTTGAGAAAAAGTATCATTAGCCCCATTTAAAGTAAAGATAGCACTTGCAAGAGTGTTATTGCTACTTCCCGCAATTATTACACCCTCCAAAATACTCCCATTGATACTAAAGATACTCAGCTGATTGTTATCCGAACTGACCATCTGAATCCCTCTGTCAACAGAAGTTATGGTCAGGTTAGATACAATATTACTCGAAGAAGAATCAAATTTAAATCCATACATAGACCCCGAAGAGATAGTCAAACCAATTAGACTATTATTTGAACTAGCCTCGACATAAATCCCTGAAACAGAATCACTCTCTGCATTTATATTTGTTAAATTATTATTATTTGAACTTTTGAGATAAACTCCATAATTATTTAAGTTTGCGGTTATGTTTGAAAGTTGATTGTTGTTTGAACTTGATAAAAGATAGATTCCAGAATTGATATTTGTGTTTGCGGTTATGTTTGAAAGTTGATTGTTGTTTGAACTTGATAAAAGATAGAGCCCATAAAAAGTATTTGAATTTGCAGTTATATCTGTAAGTTGATTGTTTGAGCTTGATTCAAGAGAGAGTCCATAAGTATTTGTGTTTGCGGTTATGTTTGAAAGTTGATTGTTGTTTGAACTTGATAAAAGATAGAGCCCAAAACTATTTGTGTTTGCGGTTATGTTTGATAGAGTGTTGTTTGAACTTGAAGAAAGATAGAGCCCAAAACTATTTGTGTTTGCGGTTATGTTTGATAGAGTGTTGTTTGAACTTGAAGAAAGATAGAGCCCAATATAAAACTCAGTGATAGTTTTAAAATTCTTAACAGTAATATTTATTAACCCCTGAGCATTAATGCCCCGAGTATTCAAACTATTATTCCCAAACAAATCAAACCCTGCCCCATCCAGCACAACACTATCAGCAGTAATATTCAAACATGCCTCAAATGCCCCAACCCCACTAGCATTAATACTCTGATTCAACGCATAACTCCCAGATTCGTTAATCGTCCCACACTGATAAACTTCTCCCAAGTCATTAACCGCCGTCCCCCCAAAAACACCAAACTCAGAAGCTCCTGTTTCAAAAAGATTGTCCCATAAAGAATTTCCCGTAATCTTCATAAAAGATAACCCTAAAATTAATGCAATAACAACCACAACAAGGACAATTTCAATCACTCTTTTTCTCATCTTATTTATTAATTATTATAGTTTATAAAACTTACAATCCAACTCTTTTGCTTTCTCTCTCTAACCAATTCTTCCATTCTGGAAAAACTCTATCGCTCGAAGGCAAACCAATCTCACTTGTAATCTTGTCAGAAATCTGATGGAAAGCATTATTACTTAAAACAGTAAATTCAGCTTCTAATAAATCTGGTTTATTCATCTTCTCAGCAAACTTAACTGTCTCCTCTTTAATCTTCTGTCTTAAAACAACATTATCCCAGACAGCATCCCAATTCCCAGCCCACCCTTTAACATTACTCGCAATATCCTTAATAATCTCCGAATCTCCATTAATCAAATCCTCACTTGGCTTCAGCATATCAGCCTCAACATCATATTTCATTAAATCAACAAACCCGCCCTCCTCCAAAGGATCCTTATTCCAATGCTTTCTAACTTCTGCAATTTCTAAAACTCTCCTCCACGAATGCAAACCGTCCGGCGTTTTAATCGGATTTGCAACAACAATTAAATCAGTCGCTTTAAACGAAGTAATTGGAACACCCAAGTCATTTACAACCCTATCAAAAACAGAATACGGACTTCCACCATGAATAGTTCCTGCAACAACATTTGCCAAAGCACCAACCCTCATAGCCTCATACAATGCCTTCGCTTCCTGGCTTCTTATTTCTCCAACAATTAGACTAGAATCTCCCAATCTCAATGAAGCCCTTATCCCCTCTTCAGCACTAACTTCTGTAGTCTCTCCTGTCAAAGCACTCCTAACTTTCATACTTAAAATATCATAATTTAATCTTCTCAATTCTTCAATAGGCAATTCTAAAGTATCCTCTATAGTAATTATCCTATACTTGGGCATTATCTCCAACAATAAACTTCCAAGAAAAGAAGTCTTACCAGAGCTTCTTGTTCCAGCAACAAGTATTGTCCTAGAACCATCAATAATAAAACTCATCAAGCCCGCACCCAGCCCATTAATCATTTTATTTTTAATAAATAAAGGCAATGTCCACGGTTTACTTCTATGCCTTCTTAATGTATAAGCCAAACCACTATGAGACAAAGGCTGCTGAACAATTGCAACTCTTGCTGCAAAATTATTCAAATACAAAGAAGTATCCAGAATAGGGTTAGCTTCGTCCAATGCCCTCCCAGAAAGCATTCTAAATTTAGCCGCCCAAGATTCCGCATCTTCCTGAGAAGCATATAAGTTCGTATAGCATTCGTCGAATTCATTATGCCTTACAAAAACAGTTGAAACAGAAACAGGTGCGTTAATCATTATATCCTGCAAGTTATCATCTTGCAACAAAACCTCAATAATTCCAAAGCCAATCGTATGCCTTACTAAAATAGTAGCAAGTTTATTTACGTCTGAAAAGTTCAATGAAATATTTTTACTATTCGCCAAATCTTGAAGCAAATCTTTTGCAACATTTAAAAAAACCTGTCTGGTTCTTTCAGGATTTGTAAATTCTTCTGCAGTCGGTTTATGCTCAATTAAAACATTCCTCGCAAGATTTAAGAGTATATGGTGGTCCTCATCTAAAGAATACTCGGGAGGAGACAAATGATAAAACAACTTCCCCCTATTTGGTTGCTTAAAAATGGTAACCATACTCTTATCATACCCTTGAGCAATTTCATATTGTTTCAGTATTTCAGCGTCCTCAGGAACCTTAGAAATAAGCCGAGTAAATGTAAAGTTAGGCATAACATCCGCCCTAAACGCTTCCGAATAAACTTCCCTCTCGCTAATTTTATATCTATCAAAGAATGGCTTTAACTTTCTAATCAAACTAAGATTATCCAAGAATCCAAGAACCTTTTCCAAAAGTCTAATATAACCTTCCCTATACTTGTCTTCGTTATTAAGCAAAGATTTTTGTTCGAAATAAAGTCCCTTTAACTCCCTATAAGTCTTTGCAGGATCTGATTTAAGACACTCATTAATAAGATGGTTAAGAGAAGCGTAAGCCTCTTGCATCAAGTTTCCGGTCATGCTCAGTTTTGCCTGGCTCAGAATTTTTTCCTGTTTAATCAAAAACTCATAAATCTGTCCAATTTCAATGAGCATTTTAACCTGCTCAAAGTCATAGCTATAATTCCTCTGTTGAACAAAAACAATTCTTGAAACATTTGCATCATCTTTTAAACTGTCGATTGTCCTAGCCATAACTACCCCGCTATCCGCAATAGATGGAACTTCGGGAGCACCAAGATAATTAATATACATTACATTTTCCCCAGATTCTCGAATAACCTCATAAGAATACAAAGGACTTTTATCTTTAAACATCATTTTTTGTTTTTTGAAATAAAACGAAAATACGAAAATCTTCAGTTTACTTCTTTTTTATCACCTTAAAATTAATAGAAGCAGTGGTTTATAATAATTATTGTTATAAGAAAACATTATAAACCATACCTCCCTAAGATAATTATGGCAGAACCCCAAACCCAAGAAGCATCTGTTCAATTTCTTCTTTCAGATTTCAATACAAGATTAAGAGATATAGAAGAGAGAAACAGACTGATGAAAGAGAGACTCATTTTACTAAGCCAAAATTTCATCGAGTCTAAACAAAAGTCAGATGATGAAATTGAAGAGATTAAAAAGAATATATTTACCATAAAAAAAGATGTTGAAAAATTAAAATCAACAATTCAAGGGATAGTGGAAATCTCTGACAGCTATGTAAAGAAGCAGGAAGTTGCAGTAATTGAAAGAATGCTAAGAGACTTTCAACCCCTAGAGTTTGTAAGAGAAAAAGACTTAATAGATTTAGTTAAAAAAGAAGTATTAAATCAAAAAAAGCAAGAAATAAAAACTACTAAATCCATAAAAAAGAGCAATGTCGACACTTGATTCCGTAACCCAAATGCAGCAAAGAGGCATAACCGATACAGATATAATTACAAGTCTCAGAAATCAGGGAGTTTCACCTCAAGAAATTAATGACGCATTAAATCAGGCAAAAGTAAAAAGTGCCGTTTATGATAATCCTGCTTCAGGTGGCTCAAATACCGAAGGAATGCAACAATCAATAATGCAAGACCCTTCACAAGACTTTTCTTCTCAAATCACTCAAACAACACAAACCCAATCGATGCAAAATCCTGAAATGTATCTTCCACAACCGCAATATCCGCAACAAGCAGCCCAACAACAGCAATATCAACAACAAATACCTCAGCAACAAATACCTCAAGAAGAACCCCAATACTATCCAGAAACACAGTACCAAGACAATTACTATCAGCCCCAACAAACGATGGATACAGATACAATAACTGAAATTGCAGAACAAATTGTTTCAGAAAAGTTTTCCCAATTCGAGAAAAAGACAGGAGACCTAGTATCCTTCAGAAATGATATTCAAGAAAGAATAAAAAACCTAGATGACAGATTAAGAAGAATAGAGAGTTCTATAGATAAACTACAACATGCAGTAATAGGAAAAATAGGCGAATTCGGAGACAATACCGAAGCAATACACAAAGACCTAGATAATCTTCACAATACTGTTTCAAAACTAATGAATCCTTTAATCGATAATTACAAAGAACTAAAGAGAATTACCCAGGATAAATAATCCTCTTTAATTTAGCCTAAAGTATAATGAAAAAAAGATTTCAAAAAAAAGTTTTTGCTACAATCACCTTCTCTATTATAGCATCAATCCTTTCAATTATTCACGGATTATTTTTTGACCTTGATTTTTCTCAAATAAAAAGGCTAACTATTGAAGGTTTTTTCTTCACATTCATACTAGTTTTTTCAGCCCTAATTATCTTAGAAAAAATATTCAATTTAGAAGAAGATGCTGAAATAGTAAATATAAAGAAGAGAATCAGCAAACTAGAGTTAAAAAAGAAATGAGTTCTTAAAGATTTATAAGAAAAATTTAATACTAAAACCCCACTAAAAATAACTAAGTCAAATTTAAGATACTAAACATAAAACAAGCCTACTTCTTAGCAACAACCCAAGAAACAATTCCAGCAATCACTAAAAGTAAAACAAGTCCAAACCAATCAGTATAAAACCAAGACTGAACCAAATCCCAATTAACAGCCCAATTAAATGTATATGCAGAAGAAATAACAAAGAATATAGCCAACAATGCAAGTAGTACCCATGCAATATATTTATTCTTAGTAAATGTTTCCAAATCTCCCTTAACAAATGCAATCATCACTAAAATCAAAAATACAGCAACAAAAAATACAGCAAACCAAGCAGAACTAAATGAAACAAAATCAACAAGAGAAACCTGCACAATAAAGAAAATAGCAAAAATAAGGGAAATCATCAAATGAACTCCTTTATTCTCTCCTAAAACCTTTGTCTTAGCGAGCAATGCATAAACAATTACAAAAACAAGTAAAAAACTAAGAATAGGCATAAAATAGGTCACGGCTGCTAACGAAACCATCTTATGATTTTACTGTTCCTCCGTTTGAAGAATGTGTAGCCCATACAATTACCCCGATAATAGCAGCCAATATAATCAAAGACCAAAAGTATTCATAAAACCACCAGCCTATTGAGAAATTATCGCCCCAAAAATTCCATGAAGTTAACGCCCATATAACAACACCAATCCCAGTAAACCAACCAACCCACTTCACAGCACTTCCTGCCTTCCCAGCATCATCATGATAAAAGAATCCAATTAAAATAATTACAACAAGAAAAATAGCTATACCAACTCCAAACTTAGGAAATATCTCCGCATAAAAAGTTGAGACAAAATCGAATTGTAATGCTAATAACCCAATAGCCATTGCAACAATTGCATCAATAGCTTTTTGCTGTCCTAATAATTTTGTCTTTTCTAAAATAGCAAACACAACAGCGAACATTAATAAAAATGGAATCACATAAGAAAAAACTCCCTGCTGAGCCCATAGGTTCAAAACATCCGTAATAGTCATCACCATATTATTTTAAGAAAAAACTTCTTTATAAAAGTTTCTTATTTATCCCCCTTTTTCCCGGTGCCAACCGCAACAGCAATTGCCCCTGCAATAATCGCCAACATTAAGATTGTTGAAAACCAGCCACTCCCAGACCCAGAAACCTGCGCATATAATGTCTCCCACAAACCAGTAACATAAAGAACAACACCGATAACAAATATCGCAGCCAAAATACCAAATGTAATCTTTAGTCCCTTGTTGTCTTTCCAAGACGTTTCACCTACAAACCCATACAAAACTAAAAATACAAGCATGACAACAACGCCTACAGCAAGCCAAGGAACAATTCCAACAATAATATCTCTTGGTTGTGGAACAGCTATTAAAATTAATGCAATCGCCAAAGCAACCAAAGCGTCAATCTGCCTTTTATCCTCTCCTAAAATTTTTGCTTTTTGTAAAATTGCAAAAATCAAAACAAACACAAGTAAAAAAGGAAGGATATAATTCATCATTAAGCCAGAACCGAAAATACCAGACTCCTGTGCCGAAGCAAAACCAATACTAAACAAAACACCAATACCACCCATAAAAGCTTTTTTCATAAAAAACATTAGAACTCAATGTATTTAAATTTAATTGAAGTCAAATTCAAATCATATCCGCTTCATCTAAAGGCATATCTTCATCTGTTCCAGTCTGCATAGGTACTGCATTTCTACTAATAAGAACAACATCACCTATAGCCTTAACAAATTGATGAGGTACAATAATTCCTCTCGCCCCTCCAAGAAGATTTCCAATACTTGAATCCCTTGAAACAACGATCCTCCATCCATCCACCTTATTATCAATAAGATTTACTTCCTCAATAATACCAAAGATATCTCCGCCATCGGTAAACACCTTTCTTCCAATGACTTCGCTCAGCCTTTTTATTTTCAACATATCCTATTCAAAAAAAACCCCATTTAAATACATTTCGCTAGTGCAGAATATAGAACCTAGAGGATATTATAACCTCTGAAAATAGAAATGATAACCTTCGCCCACAATAGATTTATAAAAAACCAGTATTTAGAATAACAATGGAAAAAGAATCAATCAAAGAAATCATAACAATCATAATAGCTGCAATCGTCCTCGCCCTTGCAGTTTCATTTCCAAATTCAACCATATTACTAACGACATCCATATTCTTCATAGTAATAATAGCCGTAAATGTCGTAGTAAAAAAAATAATAGCGTACAGCTTAGAAGCAAATGTTACAATAAAATTTTGGTCTTGGTACCAATATGGCTGGAGAAAGGATAGCCATTTCAAAAGCCCAGTACCAATGTTCTGGCTGCCTGTTGTTCTTTCTTTCATTACAAGAGGATTTTTCTACTGGCTTTCAATCCTAGAATTTGATATAACCCCTCGAACAGAAAGAGTTTCAAAAAAGCACGGATTATATAGATTCAGTGAAATAACCGACTGGCATACCGCATCTATTGCCTGCTTTGGAATTTCAGCAAATTTAATTCTCGCAATCCTTGGTTACATCTTTGCATCATTTTACCCATCCTTGGAATTATTTGCAAGATTAAATATTTATTATGCTTTCTGGTCTATAATCCCCTTAAGTAGCATGGATGGTAATAAGATTCTCTTCGGCAGCAAGCTACTCTGGTTTATCTTCGCAGTAATCACAACCTTAGCATTAGTCTGGTCTTTAATTATTGTTTAACTAGAACAAGCATATCAAACCTTTCCCATTCAGGATTATTCTCATGAGTAACAATTGGATGATAAGCTGTTCTTCCATTTCCCCTATTTCTGTATAAAGCAATTTCATTTCTTGTAAAGCTTCGAATCTCTCGAGTGTTCAAATCAAAAATCGCAAGTCCTCCAATTTCTCCCTCTCCCTCCAGCCTATTTAAGGGCATGGGCATCGCCTTTGGAACCCGCCCCCAATAATCAGCCCCAGAACCATAACAATCACAACTTGGTGGAGGAGAACAACCACCAAATAAAAACAACTCCATCTCTCTTATTGCTCTAAGACTTTCAAGACTATGCATTTAAATTAAAAACAGAATTACTATTTAATTATTTGTATATCCGGCCAGAACAACAAATACTAAAATAACCCATATCAGGAAACTACCTTCTTCTCTTCTTAACAGCCAACCCTACCTTTTTTCTTTTCTGAAACCAAACCAAATAAACAATCGGCAAAATTCCAACCGTATTAAAAATAAGTATAAACACAAACCACATTAGCTGATTGTTCCGCCCAGACTTCCACAACCCCTTCCCTTTCCAGATTACTTCCCATATCCCTATTAAGACTAAGACAAAAATCCATGCGACTGGAAAGCTTAATCCACCACTCATTCATCTTTAAGGCATCCAACATTTATAAACTCTTCTGAATTATTAACCACAATAACCAATACCTAAAAATTAGCCAAGAAAAAAACAGATTATAAATGGGTGAGAAAGTAGAATAATAAAAGTGAATAATTAAAAAACAATCATAAAGCGGAATTGCATTACCAAATTCCTGCCTGGCAAATCATAATTATGGCACAAAAAGAGCTTAAAATACAACCAAGAGAATATCAAAAAAGGATTCTTGAAACCTGCAAAAAACAGAATTGCATAGTCATCCTCCCCACAGGTACAGGAAAAACACTAATAGCCATAATGCTCGCAATTGAAAGGTTTAAGAAATTTCCATTAGAAAAAGTCCTCGTCCTTGCTCCAACCCGCCCTTTAGTAGAACAGCATCTTAAGTCTTTTAAAAAAAATCTTCCAGAAGACTGGGCAGACATGCAAATCTTCACTGGAAAGACTCAAGCAAATGAAAGAAAGAAAATTTGGCAAACAGCAGAGTTCGTATTCTCGACACCTCAGTGTATCGCAAACGACCTAAAGAAAAACCTTTACACACTAGAAGACGTTTCCCTATTAATAGAAGATGAATGCCATCGCTGTTTAAAGAATTATTCTTACAATTTTATATCTCAAAGGTACAAAGAACAAGCAAAAAACCCAAGAATTCTTGGCTTAACCGCTTCCCCGGGAAGCGATAAAGAAACAATAAAAAAAGTCTGTGAAAACCTTGGAATAGAAGCAGTTGAAATCCGAACAAGAGAGAGTGAAGATGTAAAACCCTACTTACAAGAATTGGAATTTGAAAAGATAGATGTAGCCTTTCCTCCCGAGTTTCAAGAAATCCGCTTCCTCCTTCAAGAAATTTATAACGACAAAGTATCAGAATTACAACATAGAAAAGTTCTATTCTCGAGACCTTCAAGAACAACACTACTAGAATGTCAAAGAAAACTTTTCCACTCCCTAAATTCAGGAAACAAATCTCCAAACATCTTCTTATCCGTCTCTGCATGTGCTCAGGCAATTAAAATCTCTCACGCCATAGAGCTTCTAGAAACCCAATCAATCTCTTCTTTTACTCTTTATCTAAAAAAGATTTACAAAGAATCAAATGAAGGAACTTCAAAAGCGGCAAAAAGAATAATACAAGACAAAAGATTTCAAAAAGCATTCTCCCTCGCAACAACATTAAACTTAGAACATCCAAAAATAAACAAATTAAAAGAAATAGTTGAAGAAAAAATAAAAAATGAACCAAAATCAAAAATCTTAGTCTTCGCCCAATTTAGAGATACGGTAAACAAAATAACATTAGAATTAAACAAAATTCCTGGAATAAAATCAGACATTTTCGTAGGCCAAGCAAAAAAGTCACACGGGAAAAATGAAAAAGGAGAAGAAAAAACAACAGGTCTAAATCAAAAAGAGCAAAGAGAGATAATAGAAAAATTCTCAAACGGAGAAATAAATGTTCTTGTCGCAACATCCATAGCTGAAGAAGGATTAGACATTCCCGAAGTAAGTGAAGTTATTTTCTACGAACCTATCCCCTCGGCAATCCGTTCAATTCAAAGAAGAGGTAGAACCGCAAGATTATTCCCAGGTACATTAAAAATCTTAGTCACAAAAGATACGCGGGATGCAACATACTATTATGCATCTGGCGCAAAAGAAAAAAGAATGCATAAAGCAATTCAAGACATAAAAGATGATCTGGATAATGGAGTAGACATTAAAACAAAAGAAGAACAGGGGAAACTATTTTAAATGAGCAAATTTAAATAAATAATAGGATAAGATAAAACCATGAAAAATATTTCAAGATTTGAAGATAAACACAAAATAATCTCATTAGTAATAATCCTACTTACGACCATAATCATATCAAGAATCATTGTTTTTTTCTATG
>Ga0268277_1001062_pt1 | contig 19984 bp, 15 predicted proteins | sample saktaG_5_FD_190132 | JGI IMG/M metagenome (GOLD analysis project Ga0268277, IMG submission 190132) | Saline water microbial communities from Sakinaw Lake, British Columbia, Canada - sak_2010_1_5_50m | ecosystem: Environmental > Aquatic > Non-marine Saline and Alkaline > Saline ...
CCCAATATCTCTGAGGAGAAATTAAAGAATCTTGACGAAGAGGGAATTATTCGCATTGGCGCCGAAGTTTCTTCCGGTGACATTTTAGCCGGTAAAATTACGCCCAAGGGCGAAACGGAGCTGTCAGCCGAGGAAAAATTATTGCGGGCGATTTTCGGCGAGAAAGCTAAGGATGTGCGTGACTCATCTCTTTATTTGGAACATGGCGAACATGGCAAGGTGGTTGACATAAAGATTTTTTCCCGCGAGGAAGGCGATAAACTTTCCGCCGGAGTTTTAAAGTCAATCCAGATATCGGTGGCTAATTTAAGGAAAATACAGGTGGGCGACAAAATGGCTGGCCGTCACGGCAATAAAGGCGTGATTTCCAAGATCGTTTCGGTTGAAGATATGCCTTATCTGGAGGATGGGACGCCGATTGATATAATTTTATCTCCTTTAGGGATTATTTCCCGCATGAACTTGGGTCAGCTTTTAGAAACCCATTTGGGTTTCGCCGCCAAAAAACTTGGGTTTAGGGTAATATCTCCGGCTTTAAACGGCATCAGCGAAGACTATATAAAGGAAGAATTGAAGCGGGCCGGGCTGACGGAAGACGGCAAAGTTATTTTGCATGACGGGAAAACCGGCGAATCTTATGATAATAAAATTGCTGTTGGTTTTATGTATATACTTAAACTTAACCATATGGTTGAGGATAAAATTCACCAGCGGTCTATCGGTCCTTATTCCTTAATAACGCAGCAGCCTTTAGGCGGAAAAGCCCAGTTTGGCGGTCAGCGTTTCGGAGAAATGGAAGTTTGGGCCTTGGAAGGCTATGGCGCCGCCCATACTCTGCAGGAAATTTTAACTATTAAATCAGATGATGTTCCGGGCCGAAGCAAAGCTTATGAGGCTATTATTAAAGGTGAAACCATAAATAAGCTTAATGTTCCGGAATCCTTTAACGTTTTAGTGCGGGAGCTTAAAGGCTTATGCCTGGATGTAGAGTTATTAGGCGGAAACAAGAGAGCTGAAAATGATATTAATAGTGGTGGCGATAGTAAGGAAAGATACGAAAGAAGCGATAAGAACATATATAAAAAATAAAAATAAAATTCTTAATTCCTGAATTAATTTATTAGTTTATTGGTTTATTGCGCTACGCATTAAAGATGGAAATAATAAACCAATAAATAGCGAAGCGATAATAAATTAATAAATTATTTTAAAAATTAGAAATTATTAATATATTTATGTTAAATCCTGTAAGGACAACTGATTTTGATGCCATAAAACTGAAATTAGCTTCGCCGGAAGTTATTTTATCGTGGTCTTTTGGCGAGGTTATCAGGCCGGAAACGATAAATTACCGCACGCAAAGGCCGGAAAAAGATGGGCTATTCTGCGAAAAGATTTTTGGGCCGGCCAAAGATTGGGAATGTTCCTGCGGTAAATACAAAAAAATCCGCTATAAGGGCATTATCTGCGATAAATGCGGTGTGGAAGTAACGCGCTCAATCGTCCGGCGGGAGAGAATGGGCCATATCAGCCTGCAATCCCCTTGCTCCCATATCTGGTTTCTGCGGGGCATTTCTTCTAAGATTGGCCTGATTTTAAGTTTAAGCATCCAGGCCCTGGAAAGAGTGATTTATTTTGCCAGCTTTATCGTTACGGACGTGGACGAAAGCTTAAAGGCCGCCACTTTAGAGCAGATAAAGACGGAATACAAACAAAAAAAGAAATCAATTGAGAATGATTTTAACAGGCAGGTGGCTGAAATAAAGAATAAAAAGGGGAAACTACTGCAGGAGGGGCGTAAAAAAGAAGGGGAGATTGATGAAAAAATTTCTTCGGAGATAGAGGCGATAGCTTCTGTTAAGCAAGAAAAGACGGCCAAATTAGATAATGCATTTAGCCAGGCCCAGAAAGAATTAAAGGAACTAAACCCGCTTCTGATTATTTCGGAGGATGCTTACCAAAATTTAAGCTTAAAATATGGCCATATTTTTGAAGCCGGCATCGGCGCGGAAGCGGTCAGAAAGCTCCTGGCCAGGATTGATTTAGCTAAAAGCATAAAAGAGCTGGAAGAAAGTTTAAAGATTTCAATTGATTCAAAAAGGGATAAAATAATAAAGCGCTTAAAGCTATTAAAGAGTTTAGCCGCTAATGATATTCGGCCGGAATGGATGATTTTAACAACGATTCCGGTTATTCCGCCGGACCTGCGGCCAATGGTGGCTTTGGACGGAGGTCGTTTTGCCGCTTCTGATTTGAATGATTTATACCGCCGTGTAATTAACAGGAATAATCGGCTCAAGCAATTAATCGGCTTGAACGCGCCGGAAGTTATTTGCCGCAATGAAAAAAGAATGCTTCAGGAAGCGGTTGACGCTTTGATTGATAATTCCGCCCGCCGGAGCAAAACCGTGGTGGCTTCCACCGGCCAGAAGAGGCAGCTTAAATCTTTAGCCGATTCTCTAAAAGGCAAACAAGGCCGTTTCCGCCAGAATTTATTAGGCAAAAGAATTGATTATTCCGGCCGGAGTGTTATCGTTGTTAATCCAAAATTAAATTTGGATCAGTGCGGTTTGCCAAAAATAATGGCTTTAGAGTTATTTAAGCCTTTTATCATTAGCAAGTTGATAAAGAAGGAAGTTGTCCATAATGTCCGTAGCGCTTCCCGGTTTATAGAAGCCGGTTATGACGAAGTCTGGGATATCTTAGAAGAAATTGTTAAAAAATCTTATGTCCTTCTGAACCGGGCGCCAACTTTGCACCGTTTAGGCATCCAGGCCTTTAAGCCGGTTTTAATAGAAGGCAAAGCGATTCAGATTCATCCTTTAGTCTGCAGCGCCTTCAATGCCGATTTTGACGGAGACCAGATGGCTGTCCACGTGCCTTTAACGTTGGAAGCTTTGGCTGAAGCCAAAGATATTATGCTTTCGTCCCATAACTTATTGAAACCGGCGACCGGCGATCCGGTGGTAACTCCTAACCAGGATATTGTCTGGGGCACTTATTATATGACGGAAGAAAAAAATTTAGATAAGCCGGACGAGAAGCTTAAAAATTTTTCCGATGAAGAGGAAGCGGAGCTGGCTTATGAAACCGAGAATATTATTCTTAATGAGCCGATCAGAGTAAGACTCGGTAAAGACGAGAAGCTTACCAGGACGACAATCGGCCGGATAATTTTTAACAGCCTGCTTCCCGAGAAATTGCGTTTTATGAACAAAGTGGTGGGCAAGGGTGAATTAAAGAATCTGATAAAAGAGTGCTTGTGTTTATATGGAGAGGAAACGACAGTAAGAGTTGTTGATAAAATAAAAGACAAGAGTTTAGAGTTTATTACCAAAAGCGGTCTTTCCTGGGGAATGGGAGATTTGCCCGATTTGCCTAAAAAGGATGAGCTGATTGCTGAAGCCAATAAGCAGGTGGAAATCATCCAGGAGCAATTTGAAGAAGGGCTATTAACCGAGAGCGAGCGCTATAGCAAAATTATTGAATTATGGACTAGCGTTAAGGAACAAATAGCTGGCATTTGCAAAGAAGGTTTGCCAAAGGATGGGCCGGTATATTCCATGATTGAATCCGGCGCCCGCGGTTCCTGGGCCCAACCGGTCCAGATTCTCGGTATGAAAGGATTGGTAACTTCTCCTTCCGGCGATATTATTGAATTGCCGGTTAAAGGCAATTTTAAGGAAGGGTTTGGCGTCTTGGAATACTTTATTTCCACTCATGGCGTCCGCAAGGGCCTTTCCGATACTGCTTTACGGACCGCTAATGCCGGTTATTTGACCAGGCGCTTAGTGGATGTGGCCCAGGATATTATTATTGCCGAAGAAGATTGCGGCGACACCGAAGGTGTAATTATCACTAAAAAGGAGAGCGAAGAGGCGATGGGTGAAGATTTTTTCAAAAGAATTATCGGCCGTTTTCTGGCCAAAGACGTAAAGAGCAAAACCGGAAAAATTTTAGCTAAAGCCGGCGAGTTATTATCCGAAGATATAGCGGAAAAATTTAAAAAGGAAAGCACGGAAGAGGTCTGTTTAAGATCGATTTTGTCTTGCCGGATGGCCAAAGGCATTTGCGCCAAATGCTACGGCTATGATTTAGGTTATAACAAGCCGGTAAAATTAGGCACTGCGGTCGGCATTATCGCCGCCCAGTCAATCGGCGAGCCAGGCACCCAGCTTACCATGAGAACTTTCCATACGGGAGGAGTTGCTGGCCATGAAGATATTACCCAAGGGCTGCCGAGGGTGGAAGAAATATTTGAGGCCCGCCCGCCGAAAAGAAAAGCGATAATAGCTGACATTTCCGGAAAAGTAAAAATAGAAGCGGCCCAGAAGGCTATCAAAGACGAGAACGGCAAGGAAATTTTTGTCGCCAATCCCCAGGCCAAAATTTTAAAAATTAATTATAAGGGCTCGGAAGCGGAAAAATATTATTTCTCCGAAGCTGGCAGTGAAGCTAAGCCGGAAGACGGCAAAGCCAAAGCCAAAGACAAGAAAGCCAAGCTCAAAATTTTAGTTAAAGACGGCGGAGAGGTTAAGAAAGGGGATGATTTATTCTCGGCCGGCGGGAAGAAGGTTAAAGCTAAGGTCTCTGGCAAGGTAAAAGTTGAATTTAAATATATAAAGGTTTTTACTGAAGTTGATAAAGTCAGGGAGTTTATAATCCCGAAAGGGACAATGATCTGGGTAAGAGACGGCGACGAAGTCAAAAAGGGCGACCAATTGACCGAGGGCAACCTTGATCTGCACCAGCTTTACAAGCTGCGCGGCCGTTTAAACGCGCAGAAGTATATTATTAAAGAAATCCAGTATGTTTATTCTTCCCAGGGCCAGCCTTTAAACGATAAACATGTGGAAATAATCGCCCGGCAGATGTTTTCCCGTTACCTGATAAAAGAGTCAGGCGACGCCAGTCTTCTTTCCGGAGAAATAGTGGAGGAAAAAGTGCTGCGCCGGGCCAATGAAAAAGCAAAAAATCCGGCCAAAACCGATCGGTTGCTTTTAGGCATCACTAAGGCTTCTTTGACTACCGATAGCTTCTTGTCCGCCGCCTCCTTTCAGGAAACTCCCCGGGTTTTGATTGAAGCCGCGGTTAACGGTAAGATTGATTATTTGGAAGGGCTGAAAGAAAATGTCATTATCGGCTGCTTAATTCCGGCCGGGACTGGTTTTAAGGGCAGAAAGAAAAGGGTTGAGTATAAAAAATAAATTCCGCCAAAGGCGGACCCGCCCGAATTAATTTAGTAATGTGGCGGGAAAATAAAATAAAAACAAAATAAAATAAAAAACGCCTCGGATAATCCGGGGTGTTTTTGTTATTAGCAAGTCCCCTTGATAAAGGTCTGCCTGCCGGCAGGGGATTTAGGGGAGGGTTTTAGGCCAACCGGTTGATGACGGGTTTCCACACCCGTCATACAACCTCTCGCTTTTAAACCATCGAAGGTATACCGCCGGTGTGGAGACCGGCGACCAGTGGTTTAGAAAAAAATTTTAATCAAGTCACCAACAAAATGAGTTATAAAAATAACTAAAATCGTAATGGAGAGATGCTCAATAATTATTTTATAGGGTTTTACTTTCTGCTCTCTGGCCATAAAAAAACTAAAGGCAGTTATGAGAATTAGTCCCCAGATTATGCTGGTAATTACGGCTGTCGGAAGAGCAAGAAAAGAAAGCGGAATAATAAAAGTCAGGGCGAAAAAGAATTTAGCCAGAAAAGTGCCGGCCGTGGCTGTCCAGATTTCTTTGGGAGTATGGCTGTTTTCCGACTCTTCGGAAACATGGATGCCTAAAGCGTCGGACAAAGCGTCAGCAATAGCAATGGTTAATATGCCGCCGATAATAATTAGGGAAGAATTAGTAGTGGAATGAAGTCCGACGATAAGGCCTAAAGTAGTAATAACCCCGGAGGTTAAACCGAAACTAAAACCTTTTTTTATGGAATTGTTCATAAATTTGCTTAATAATTAATCCGCTTTTTAAAAAATGTTTTTCTCCTTTTATATATTCCAAACTCGGAAATGACCTCTCTTAAGATGAGGGTGGTAGCCATAGAAATAAAAACCGCCAAGGGCTTGTTAATAAACATCAGAAAATAAAACAAAGTCGCTCCCCAGAAAGCGCTGGAAACATAATTAGACCCGCTTTTTAAAGCAAACGGCGTATCGCCCATAATTGCGTCTCTTAAGATGCCGCCGCCGGCGCCGGTAAGCATGCCTAAAAATATGCAAGACAGGGCGGAAATAATATTAGGAAAATTTAGACTGGCGAAAAGATGGTTATAGCAAACTGAAACTCCGATAATTACGAAAGCCGCCAGTCCGATTGAATCAATAAAACGGAAAACAGCATACCTTTTTTTAAAGAAGGTTGGCAGAAGATAAGTGGCCAGTCCGGCTATAAGGCAGATAGTAAGATAATTCGGGTCGCGCAAGTAAAAAAGCGGGGTGCGGCCGATAATTAAATCCCTGACCGTGCCGCCGCCCACGGCCGTAATCGCGCCCAAAAAGATTACGCCAAAGATATTTAGTTTTCTTGACCTGGCTTTGTAAGCGCCGCCGATAGCAAAAGCCAAAGTGCCGATGAGATCTAAAAAATACATCTTTATTGACTATATTTTTATATTATAATAAAGTGAAGATAAGAATTACTGCTTTATCAATTGTAGCTGAAATTTGCCTAAAATACCACGTTTTTTTAAAAAAGGAGGAAGTTTATGAAATTCATGGTTAATGGAGAAACGGTGGCGGTAACTGAAGCCAGAGGTACAGCCGAAGATCCGACAATTTGCTTCCGAATACTAAAGGCTATTGCCGAAATAGGAGACAAGGCAATGGTTACCGTTTTCGGCGAAGACGGCAATCTGATCAAAAAGATGAGCGGAGCGGAATTCAGAGATTATGCTAACTGGGCCTTCTATGGGGGCTGCCCAAGATTCTGCCCGAATTCGTCCCTGGCCGCTTAATGTTTTCAATCTGCGAAACCCACTGGACACACCGGTGGGTTTTTTATTTTATTTCTTAAAGTTTCTATATTCCAAATATTTTTTTAAGATTTTATATGTGTGGGGAAAAGCTAGAACGTCTTTTTTAATATCATTAATATCCAACCAAACAGATTCACCCTCAATTGAGTTATCTAATTTGCCGTCTATTATTTTAGCAATAAAAATATGAAGGGTTTTTTCTTCTCTTTCAAAAGAATCTAAAGAAATTAATTTTTCAATCAATTTAACATTATATCCTGTTTCCTCCCTTGCTTCACGAACCGCCGCCTGTTTAATTGATTCTTTTTTTTCAATAAAACCTCCGACAAGATCTAATTTATTCTTACTGGGCTTAAAGTTACGTTTAAACAAAAGAATTTTATTGTTTTTTTCAACTATTACACCTGCGCAATGTTTTCTAGACATATTTTCAATTAATTTTTAATTTCGTATTCCCAACCCGGCTGCCAGGATTTAGTGTTTCGCCAATCATTTTTAATTGCCTCTTCCCAAGTCTTTTTATTAAGCAATACTTCCAAAGCCAGTTGCGGAGCCTTATGGGCGAGAATAGCGATATGCTTATTATTATAACCTTCTTTTAAAAAATTTAAAAAGTCTTTTATTCTTTTGGCCACGTCCTTTAAGCTTTCGCCGTTAGGAAAAGGGGTGTCAATATATTTTTTATAATCCACATTTTCTTCAGCCGTTTTGTTAAAATCGCCGTAATTACATTCCCTTAATCTTTTATCCAGAATAATTTCATATTTGTCTGCAAACCCAAGTTGAGCCGAAGTAGAAGCTCTTTTTAAGTCAGAACAAAAAAAGGCGTCAAATTTTTTGCGAGCCACTATTTCTCCCAACTCCTTGGCCTGCTTAATTCCCAATTCTGATAACTCTCCCGGCGCCCAGCCGGTACAAAGGCCCTTTTCATTATCAGTAGTTGTGCCATGGACAAGATAAGTTATTTTTATGGGCATAGTTTTTCATCAGGATATCGAAAACCCTCTGTGGGTTTGCGATATCCTAAACTGCGATGGGGCTAGAAAGGTTAGTGGAAAACAATATTTTTCGACAGGTACAATAATTTCCTAAATGGCACAAAGCAAGAGTGGAAGCGGTGAAAGCAATGGGTGTGGCTACATTTTCAGTTTTCCCAACCCCTAAACTTATATGCGGTTCAAAATTTTTGTAACTTGAATTTTTTAAATAGTTTTTTATAAAAAGAAGCGTTGTCTTATCAAAAGCTGGTGAAGAACAGAGCATATCAATGGTTATATTGTATGTTAAAAATCGGTTTAATTTTTTTATAATTGTCTCATGTAATCTTTGTAGTTCTTTAGTGTTTTTTACTGTGTATTCGGAATAAATTTCACCGGAGGGAATAAGCGGGCTTCGGTAGCCGTCAGCAATTAAATTGAAAATTTTAAATCCAGAGGCAATTTTTTTTAAAATATTACTTATAGCTGGTATATCTTCTTTGTTGATTGCGCCCATAATTAAAGAAATATGAGGCAAACAGTTTTGTTTGTTAAACACAACTTCGCCTTTATATTTTATTAATTGTTTTTGATTAATCTCTATGGCTTTGTCCATCATTTCCTCTGATGGCAGCAAAACAACATCTATAGCTATTTTTGACATATTTTTTTCAGCCAAAGCCCTTTAACAGGAGACTCTGACAGGACGGGAAAAGTGTTATTGATTTATTACGTAATTATATTCATCATTTCTTGTGCCAGGGCTGGTCGCCAGGACTAAAAGAATTGAATTATCTGTTTGAGCCGTCACTTTATGCGATACTTTTTTAGGGATAAATACAATCGGATATTTATTTGATTGGATAGAGATACTCTTTTTTTTGTTTGTTTTTATATCTTCTAAATTGACTATAAATTTACCGGTGATAGGTATAAAGAGTTCCTGTTTTTTTCTATGATAATGGTTTCCCGCAATATTACCTGATTTAGTAAAATGAACATAATAAGAATAGCGAACTATAAAGTTTTTAATAAAAGGGAATCGCTTATCATAATTTACCACTAAAATTCTCCCGGGTTTTTCGGAATTTTTCCGTGGCCTCATGTAAAAAATCCGGCCGATTTTATAATCTGTGACTTTAATAGGTTTAGAATAAATATCTATTGGGTCTGTCATAAAAATCATTTTTATTTATATCTTTTATTTATTTTTTTCCGTCGTAGTCCCTAGTGGAGACTGCGACGGGGCTAAAATTAAAAACATCTAACATTATTAAGAGCATTTAGTTAGTCTTGAATCAATTTTAGTTTCTTTGTTTAATAAAAAACTAAATGAAAAATTTAAAATTGATTGGGCTATTTTATAATTAATTTCGACTGTTTTGGCATGTGCCGAAAAAATCCTGTAATAATTCAAAACTTGAATTAGTGGTTTATATTTTTCTGGCAGGACCTTTTTTACAGAATTAAATTTATTATCCTGATACGAATTTTTATCAAATAATTGAATTAATTGTCCAAGTGTTGCCTTTTTAAAATATTTATTATATATCGTTTTGTTTTTTTTCTGAACTAAATAGTGTAATCTTGATTCAACTGCCGAAACAGCCATTACAATACTAGAGAAAAAAGAATTAATATTATAAGTATTTAAAGCTTCATCTAGTCTAGTACTTTCTTCACATGTAAGTAATATAATTTTTGAGTATACTAATTTATTATTAAATTTAATAAAATTAATTAGTTCTCTAATATTTTTTTTAAAATTTATGTATGTAGGGTTTTCATCTGGTTTTTCTAAACAGTTAATAATTTCATTAAGATACCGTAGTGAATAAACATCTATATCTAAAAATTCATAGCAAAGAGCATATTTTTTTAAATAAGTAATAAGGCTATTGATTTCAGGATGTGTTTTATAACAATTGTAGTCTGTCATTTTTCCGTGCAAGAAAGGACACCATTCATTTGAATCTTTTGTGCATTTTATTAAATCGTCAGAAATAGTTGTCGGACCTGTTTTAAAATAGTGCATCATCTCATCGATTATTTTTTGATTAAACATATTTTAATGAAATTAGGTGTTTTTAATAAATTTTATATGGCAAGTTATATGCTAGCTTGTTTACCCCGCATCATAAAGGCGCGGGGATTTATTTTTTATCTAAAATAAGGTAAAATAGGAGTATATATAAATTGCAAACCGTACTTGAATTATATAAATAATCAGGGGTTTTAGCAAGAATACCTCACCCCATAGTACCCCTTCGCCCTTCGGGCACCTCCCCTTGTAAAGGGGAGGATTATTTTCTAAGCTCCTTTCCATTATTTCTCCCCCTTCACAAGGGGGAGCCAGAGGGGGTGGGGGTGCAGGAGAGCGACAGAGGTGAGGTGTAAATCTATGAAAAAAACAAGGCGAATCATAAAATTAAGGATATTTTTGGGGTTGGTTTTGGCTGTGGTTGTGGCTTGGCTTTTATATATGGTGGTAGTGCCGGGAGGTAAAATTACCTATACTTATGATTTTAAAGAGAAAAATTATCGTTTGAGCGGAGCCAATAAGTTTATTGGCAAGCTAACGCCGGAAGAAAGGGTGGAGCCGATTAGCGGGGGTGAGCAAAAAATAATCGGGGACCCGGTTTATTTTTCTTTGCGCCTGCCGAGGAAATTCAATAAAGCCAAACTTACTTTAGAATATAAAAATGAAAGCGAGCGGCCTTTGCTTGAAGCCGGGGTGTTGATGGATAAAATTATTTGGCGGTATCAATTACAACCCATAGAAAATAAAATCATTGATAAGTTAGCTTTAGTTTGGAGTATGATAGAGGAAGAAGAGATAATGCTTTTACAGAGAGAAAAAAAATATGAAGCGATTGAAAATTTTTTGGCTAATTTGCCGCCAGCCGAGGAGATCGCTATATATAAATATGATTTGAAAAGAGGTTATTTAATTAAAGATTATGAAGCCGGAAAAGTTAGGCAAGAAATTAATTATTCTTTGCGTGGGCCTTATCAGTTTTATACTTATATAAAGAATGAAGATTTGGATTTTACTTTTACTTTGTTTGATTTAAATCAAAACAAAGACAGAGATGCGATTGATATAAATTTATATTATGATGATAAATTAATTGCCAGCCGGCACTTGGACGACGACGGTATAAAAACTGACAATGGCGAAACAGGAGAGGCAAGGAATCTGGATTTTAAGGAGGCCGGACTGCCTGAAGGGGTTTACAAAATAGAATTGCGCGCTAATGACGATATTGTGACAAAAAAGATAATAACCGGCCAAAGTAAAATTGCTTTCTTGAATAAAATCTGGCTGGCTGATGAAAATGATAAAGATATTTCCCTTTATACTGACAGCCAAATTATAAACGCCCAAACTATTAACCCGGCCAGTTTGCAGACTATTAAAGCGGGCGATAAAGAATTAGAAATTAGCTCTACCTATCGGCAATTCAGCCAATTGCTGGAAAACAAAGGGAGCGAAATAAAAATAGCCAGGGGCGATATAATTTTGGCCGGCAACGGGGTTTTTAGTTTTAATCCGGAAAATTTGCTGGATCCGAATTTTAAAAAAGTTGACGAAAGTTTTTCCGCCAGAGCCGAAGGCATAAATTATATTTTAGCCAGCTATCGGATTCCGGAAGAAAAAGACGGCTGGAAAGTGGCGCAAGCTGAATTTGATTTAAATAATGCTTACCGCGAATGGAATAAAAATAGTTTTATTATTTCTATCCCGGGCTTAAAAGCGGATGATGAAATCAATGATAATATTCAGATAAGGGGAATAAAAATAGAGTTAGAGGGGAAAACCTTGTTAGAAAAATTAAAAGAGAAGTTATAAAAAGCAAAAAGTCACCCAATTTATTAGTTTATTGTCGCTGCGCTATTTATTAATTTATAAGGATAAATCAGTTTAAATCCCTTTAAATCTATGCTAAATTAAGTATAAGATTTAGACAGATTTATACAGGCAATAAATTAGTAAACTTAATAAACTAATAAACTAATAAATTAGTAAACTAACTCATGAAGAATATTTATTTAATTTTTAGAGAATTATTTTACGCTTTAACTGCAGCCTTGATAATTTTTGTTGTTTTAGAATTGGTTTGGCCGAATATGATTTTGGCTTATATTAATATAAACTGGGTTTTGATTTTGTGGCTTATAGATGGTATAGTAGTGTTAATGATGAAAGGTGAAAAAAACAAAAAATAATAATAGTTTTTTATTTTTAATTTTTTAAGGAGGACGGAAACAATATGACAACAACAATTGATTTAGACAAAATAAAATTCGCCAAAAAGGGAAGAAAGGCGGTTTTGGCAGCAATAATAGTAATTTTGTTTCTTTGGCTGTTTTTTTCTTCTATTGTGATTGTAGAAGCCGGAGAAACCGGGGTTTATTCTCTTTTTGGTAAAGTAAAAGACAGGGAGTTATCCTCCGGCTTTCATCTGGTTATTCCTTTAGCCCGGGTGACGAAAATGAGTATCAGAACCGAGGAATATACTATGAGTATTATGACTGCCGAAGGGAAAAAGACTGGCAATGATTCCATTGCCGCTTTAACTAAAGAGGGCTTAAGCGTTGATTTGGACATGACCGTTCTTTATCATCTAAACGAGCAAAAAGCCTCTGATGTTTATAAGAATGTCGGTCTTAATTATGAAGAAAAAATAATCCGCCCGGCTATCAGAACGGCTATTCGCGATGCAATCGCCCAGTACGAAGCTAAAGACATTTATTCGGAAAAACGCCAAGAGGCAGCCCAAAAGATTTTTGATAGTTTAAAAGTTGATCTAGAGAATCGCGGCATTGCCATTGAAGATGTTTTGCTGCGTAATGTAGCTTTGCCAGCTAATTTAGCCAATTCAATTCAGGAGAAGTTGCAGGCCGAACAGGAATCGGAGAAATATGATTTTCTTTTGACCAGGGAAGCCAAGGAAAAGGAAAGAAAAATTATTGAAGCCGAAGGCCAGCGCGAAGCCCAGAAAATTATCAATCAGAGCCTGACGCAAAATTACTTGTATTATTTGTATATTAAAGAGTTAAAGGAGAGGGAAGGAACGATTTATGTGCCGACTAACCCGTCAACCGGTATGCCGCTGTTCAGAGAGCTGGGAAAATAAATATCACTCAAATCTACAAATTAATTCAAATTATGGAAGCTAAAAAAAATAGTAAAAGAGAATTAATTGAAGTTTTATTAACATCGCAAAAAGTATATAAACCTTCTAAAAAGATAATTAAAGAAGCTAATGTTAAAGATTATAAAAATGTTTTAAAGAAAGCGGCTCGTAATCCAATTAAATTTTGGGAACAAGCAGCCGGAGAATTAGAATGGTTTAAACCCTGGGATAAGGTTTTTGATGATAGTAAGAAACCTTTTTTTAAATGGTTTGTCGGGGCCCAAACTAATTTAACTTATAATGCCCTTGACCGGCACATAAAAACTAAAATTAAGAATAAAGTTGCCATCCTCTGGGAAGATGAAACCGGCCGAACCAGAAAGTATACTTATTTCCAGCTTTATCAGGAAGTAAATAAATTAGCTAACGCTTTGCGGGGAATAGGCATTAAGAAGGGCGATCGGATAGCCATTTATATGCCGAATATTCCGGAAATTGCCATGGCGATGTTGGCTTGCGCCAAGATTGGCGCTATTCACTCCGTGGTTTACGCAGGTTATTCAGCCGGAGCTTTGATGGATAGGATAAAAGACGCTAAGGCGAAAATATTATTTACGGCTGATGGGAGTTGGCGGCGAGGCAAAATGATTAATTTTAAGGATGTTGCTGATGAGGCTGTCAAAAATTGTAAGACAATTAAAAAAGTAATTGTTGTTAAAAATAATCCGCGCCTCAGCCACCGCCACGGCGGGGCAGGCGGGACAGGTAAAAAGAAAATAAAGTTTAATAAGAGACGAGACATTTGGTACCATAATTTTATTAAAGGACAAGCGACTGAAGCTAAAGCGGCAAAAATGGAGGCGGAAGATCCGGCTTTTGTTTTATATACTTCAGGTACGACTTCTAAGCCTAAAGGAGTAGTTCATGCCCATGGCGGTTATATGGTAGGAGTGCTTAGAACTATAAAATGGGTATTTGATTTACATGGCCAGGAAATATTTTGGTGCACCGCCGACCCGGGCTGGATTACCGGGCATAGCTATATAATTTACGGGCCATTACTGGCCGGAGTAACTACTTTAATGTATGAAGGAGTACCGGATATGCCAAAACCAGATAGAATTTGGCGGATAATTGAAAAATATAAAGTAAATGTATTATATACTGCCCCAACTTTAATCAGGGCTATGATGAGATATGGAGCTAAGTGGCCTAAGAAACATAAGATGAAAAGTTTAAGAATTCTTGGGTCAGTTGGTGAGCCAATAAATCCCGAGGCTTGGAAATGGTATTATAAATATATAGGAAAAAATCGTTGCCCGATTATGGATACCTGGTGGCAGACAGAAACAGGTATGAATATGATAACTCCATTGCCTTGTGCTCCCCTAAAAGCCGGCAGTGTCGGAAAACCTTTTCCCGGTATAATAGCTGATATTTTAGATAAAAAGGGCCGGCGGGTACCGGTTGGCAAAGGTGGATATCTAGTAATAAAGAATCAGTGGCCAAGTATGATTAGAACTATTTTTAATGACCCGAAAAGGTATATTAAAACATATTGGAGCCAAATTAAAGGAGTATATTTTACCGGCGATGTGGCTTTTAAGGACAAGTATGGATATTTTTGGGTTCAAGGCCGGATGGATGATGTTTTAAAAATTGCCGGCCATAGGATTGGTACTGCAGAAGTGGAAAGCGCTTTTGCTTCTCATGAGTTAGTGGTTGAAGCCGGAGTGATTGGCGTGCCTGATAAAATTAAGATGGAAGTGATAAAGGCGTTTATAATCTTAAGGCAAGGCGTTAAAGAATCAGAAGAATTAAAACAGGAGTTAAAAATGCAAGTGCGGAAGACATTGGGGCCAATGGCGGTAATAAAGGATATCGCTTTCGTGGACAAATTGCCTAAGACCAGAAGCGGTAAAATTATGAGAAGAGTTCTAAAAGCCAAAGAATTGGGCTTGCCCTTAGGCGATGTCAGCGCTTTAGTGTAGTTTAATAAGAAAACTTGGCGGCGGTAATAATAATATATTTTTTTAACTCTCCTAACAGGGCAAGAGTATTAATTATGAAAAATCTTGATAAATTGTTTAAACCAAAAACAATTGCCGTAATCGGAGCAAGCGATTTAAAGGGAAGCGTCGGCAAAGCTTTGATGGATAATTTGGTTGATGGCGGATACAAGGGCAAAGTTTTTCCGGTAAGCATAAAAAGAAAAAGAGTAAAAAATATTAGAGCTTACAAATCGATTAAAGATATTTCTAAAAAGATTGATTTGGCTATTATTGCCACTCCCGCCAGCACCGTCCCGGGAATAATTGAAGATTGCGGACAAGCAGGAGTCGAAGTCGCGGTAATAATTTCTTCCGGTTTTTCTGAAATTGGCAAAAAGGGTGTGGCTATGAGTAAAAAAATATTGGCCACGGCAAGAAAGTTTAATATAAAAATACTTGGCCCAAATTGCTTGGGTTTTATAATACCCTCAACAAATTTAAATGCGAGCTTTTCAAGCAAAACCGCCCTGCCCGGCCGGATTGCTTTTATTTCTCAAAGCGGCGCCTTATGCACATCTATTTTGGATTGGTCAATTAAGAATAATGTAGGCTTTAGTTATTTTGTTTCAATAGGCGAAATGCTCGATATCGGCTTTCATGATTTAATCGATTATTTTGGCAGAGATCAAAACACCTCCAGCATCCTTATTTATATGGAGTCTTTAAAAGAAGCAAAAAAGTTTATTAGCGCCGCCAGGGCCTTTTCAATATCAAAACCTATTGTAGTTTTGAAAGTCGGTCGCAGCGAAGAAGGCGCGCAGGCGGCCCAATCTCATACGGGAAGCATAACGGGCAACGATGCGATTTTTAGCGCCGTCTTTGAAAGGTCCGGGGTTGTCAGGGTGGATACGGTGGATGGTTTGTTTTGTACAGCAAAACTTTTGGCCATGCAAAACAGGCCGAAAAACAATAGATTGGCAGTTATAACCAATGCGGGCGGACCCGGCGTTATAGCGGCTGATGCTATTGCGTATTCTTCCGCCAAGCTCGCTAGTTTGGAGAAAAAAACGATTAAAAAATTAAACAATATTTTACCTTCAGCCTGGAGCAAAGGGAACCCGATAGATCTTTTGGGCGACGCCGATCATTTGAGATATCGGGAGGCAATAAAAATTTGCTTGGAAGATAAAAATGTGGATGGAATATTAACTATCTTAACGCCGCAGTCTATGACTGACCCGGAGGCTATCGCCAGAGAATTAGTAGATGTTTCAAAAAATACAAAAAAAACTTTGCTAGCCAGCTGGATGGGCGGGGATAGCGTGGCGAAAGGAATAAAAAGATTAGAGGCGGGGAATGTCCCGGCTTATGTTTCGCCGGAAGATGCAATTAGCTCATTTTCATCAGTGTACGATTATTCAAAAAATTTGAATCTTTTAAATGAAGTTCCTTCAACGATTCCTCATGCTTTTTCGCCCAGGATTAAAAAAAACAGAGAATTAATAGATTCCGTGGCAAAGGATAACAGAGATAGCTTAACTGAAGCGGAGGCCAAAGAATTATTGGCAAATTATAAAATTCCAGTGGCGAAAAGCGGCATAGCCAAAACACCGCGAGAAGCCGTAAGAATAGCGTCTAATATTGGTTTTCCGGTAGTAATGAAAATTCTTTCGCCTGATATAGTTCATAAAACGGATATCGGCGGAGTAAAGCTTAATGTGAATTCAGAAAAAGAAGCCCAGAAAGCATTTAGAGAAATAATATCTTCGGCAAAGCGCCATAATCGGCAGGCGGATATTTATGGCGTATTTGTTGAAAAGATGATAAATAAAAGGTATGAACTTATTTTAGGTTGCAAGAAAGACCCGATATTCGGTCCGGCTTTAGTTTTTGGCATGGGCGGATTAGCAGTTGAAATTTTTAAAGATATTCGAGTTGGGCTGCCGCCTCTTAATATGTCTTTATCAATGAGAATGATAGCTAATACAAAAATTTATAAGCTCTTAAAAGGTTTTAGAAATATTCCAAGAGTTGATTTGCAAGCAATCCAATTTTTATTATATAAGTTTTCTTATTTGATAGTGGATTTTCCCGAAATAAAAGAACTTGATGTAAATCCCTTTGCCATTGATGAGTATGGCGGAGTGGTGCTTGATGCTAAGGTTATATTGGATAGGAAAATAACAAAAGAAGGCAGCAAACCATATTCTCATTTAGTGATATCGCCTTATCCGAGAGAGTATGTTATTAAATATAAACTGAAAAACGGGCAGAATATTAAAATCAGGCCGATCCGGCCGGAGGATGAGCCAATCTGGATAGAGATGTTTAATAATTTTTCCAAGGAAACATTAAGGCAAAGATTCTTGGGCCAGACTAAAAACACTTCTTCTTATATAATGCAGAGATGCGCTAAGGTTGACTACGGCCGGGAAATAGTGCTTATAGCCAGGATAAAAGATAAAAAAAGCTTTAAAGGATCGATTGAGGCAAAAATGATTGGAGTCGTCGAGCTGATTAGCAATCCATTCGGCGAGGAAGCGGAATTCACAATCGCGGTTGCAGATCGCTGGCAAAATTTGGGATTGGAAGATAAATTTACGGATTATATTTTAGAGATATCAAGAAAGAAAAAGATAAAATATATATATGCAAAATTTTTAAAGGATAATAAGGTTATGCACCATATTTTTGAGAAAAGAGGATTTAATATAATTGATGAAGGAAAAATTTATAAAGCTGAAATTTTTATAAAATGATAAGACGTTTATTTAATGGACAAATTAATAATATAACTGCCGCGGCTGGTTTAATAGGGGTTTCATCTTTAATCAGCCGTTTTTTTGGGGTTTTTCGAGATAGAATTTTAGCCGGGGAATTTGGGGCCGGTGATACTTTAGACGTTTATTACGCCGCTTTTCGGATTCCGGATTTGATTTTTAATTTATTAGTTTTAGGGGCTTTGTCTGCTGGATTTATTCCTATTTTTGTTGGGCTTCTTAAAAATCCGTTGGGGAAAATTACCGGTTTTATCTTCGGCGGAGAAAATAAAAAAGCCTGGGAGCTGGCCAGCAATGTTTTAAATATTTTAATCTTGGGCCTTTTGGTCCTTTGCGGTTTAGGGATTATTTTTGCCCCGGGCCTGACTAAGTTAATCACTCCCGGCTTTTCTTCGGAGAAGCAGGCCCTGACCGTTGGTTTAACCCAAATAATGTTTCTCTCCCCTTTGTTTTTAGGAATTTCTGCGGTTTTGGGTGGAGTTTTGCAGTCTTTCAAAAGATTTTTTGTCTATTCTTTGGCGCCGATAATGTATAATATTGGTATTATTATCGGCGTTTTGTATTTTGTGCCGCTTTGGGGGATTTACGGCCTGGCCTGGGGCGTAGTTTTAGGCGCTCTGCTTCATATGCTAATCCAGCTGCCAACTACAGTCGTTCTGGGTTTCAGGCATAGATTAAAAATTGATTTTAAAAATCCTGATTTGAGAAAAATCGGAGCCATGATGGTACCGCGGACAATGAGTTTGGCTATTTCCCAGATAAATTTGGTGGTAATTACTATTGTCGCTTCTACTTTAGCTGTCGGGTCTTTGGCGGTTTTTAATTTAGCCAATAATTTGCAGTCTTTTCCCATTGGCATTTTCGGTATCTCCTTTGCCATTGCCGCTTTTCCCGCTTTTTCCGCCGAGGCTTTTTCTAAAAAGGATTTAGTCGCCAGCTTTTCTTCAACTTTGCGCCAGATTCTATTTTTTATTGTCCCGTCTACGGTTTTGTTAATTACTCTGCGCGCCCAGATTATCCGCGTTATTTTAGGTAGCGGACGTTTTGATTGGGAAGATACGATTTTAACCATGAACACTTTGGCTTTTTTCTCCTTATCCCTTTTTGCCCAGGCCAGCCTGCCGCTTTTAGTGCGGGTATTTTATGCCCGGCATGATTCTAAGATGCCTTTTCTTGTCGGTTTGTTTTCCGCTACTGTTAACGTGGTTCTGTCTTTGTGGCTGGTTGGCAAAATGGGCGTGGCTGGCCTAGCTTTAGCTTTTTCCCTTTCTTCAATTATTAATTTTATCCTTCTTTGGCTGGCCCTGCGGTTTTACCTTGGCAATATGGACGAGGTAAAAATTTTAGTGGCCGTAATAAAGTTTTCCGCCGCGGCTCTGGCTTGCGGAATTACGGTCCAGGGCATGAAAATAGTAATTTGGCCGTTTATTGACATGACTAAATTCTGGGGAGTTTTAACCCAAGGGTTGGTAGCGGGCATAGCCGGCATATTTATTTACGCGGCTGTTTGCTCTCTTCTTCGCAGTGAAGAATTTATTTCCGTCTGGACGCCGATTAAGTGTAAACTCTGCCGCCTGCCCTGGAAAAAAGTTACGACTGATGACCAGGGAGAAGCAAGGGGAATTTAGGGAAAATTTTAAATTTTTAAACAATTTTTCCCGCCACTTTATTTTCCCGCCACTTTATTATAATATTTGTGGGCGGGATCCCGCCAAGGCGGTGATAATTTTAGAATTTTTAATTAAGTACAGACTTGAGTCTGTTCCGAAGTCTGTTCTAAAAATATGAAAAATTTTATACGCAAGCTTACAAAAATATCTAAACATAGTTTTTATATTGTTATTCCTAAAGAAATTGTGAAGAAATACGGCTGGAAAGAGAGGCAGAAAATGAGCATAACTGATAAGGGTCGGGGTAAATTAGAAATTAGAGATTGGCGAAAGAGATAGCGGTGAAATTTTTGGGGCTTTTGGGATTCTTGGGATTAATAACGTAGAGACGTGAGATTAAGGAGCTCAGCTCCGAAGCTTCGGAGCTGAGCTCCTTTTTGTAAATTTTTTATCCTTGACTTATTTTTAATTTTATGATAATTTTATTTGATGTTCTTTTTT
>Ga0268277_1001073_pt1 | contig 19844 bp, 19 predicted proteins | sample saktaG_5_FD_190132 | JGI IMG/M metagenome (GOLD analysis project Ga0268277, IMG submission 190132) | Saline water microbial communities from Sakinaw Lake, British Columbia, Canada - sak_2010_1_5_50m | ecosystem: Environmental > Aquatic > Non-marine Saline and Alkaline > Saline ...
CGCAGGATTGGCAATCGAAGAGCCATTCTTTCGCCTTCCTCTCAGTAACGAAGAAAGCTTTGGAAAAGGCTCGACTTTGGAAAGCCTTTTCGAGTACATCGTCTATTGACATTCGGGAATCTCCTTACTGTTATTTTCTCTTTTTTCGCAGTTGTTTCTCCACCCGAGCCAGCAGCTCAGCGGGCTTGACGGGCTTGTCAATGTAGTCCTCGGCCTCCAGGGAAAAGCCCCGGCTCACGGACAGCGTCGTCTCTCCTACCCGCTGGGAGAAGCTGGTCAGCATCAAAACCGGGATGTCGGCGAATTCTGGATTGCCTTTGATTTCTTCACAGACTGTGAATCCGTCACTCAAGGGCATGATAATGTCCAGGAGGATCAGATCCGGCGCCTCGTCCCGCGTTTTCTGCAAACCCTCCTCCCCATCGTAAGCCACGATCACGTCATAGGGCTTGCTCTCCAGAACCTTCTTCGTGGCCTGTACGAAGTCAGGGTCATCGTCAATGAGGAGTATCTTAGCTCGCTCTTCCATGTCTCTCCTTTCCAACCTACCTCTAGGTTTTAGATTTTGACAGCAGCTTTTCCACCCGATGCAACAACTCCAGGGGGCGGGTGGGTTTCTCCACGTAGTCATCCACTTGGAGGTCTATCCCCATCTCCAATTCATAGCGCCGACGGCTGGCCTCCTCCCGCACCGCCGTGGCAATGAGAATGGGAATATCAGAATAGTCGGCGTACTCGACATCCTCTCTCAGCTTTCGACAGACGCCGAAGCCATCCAGTTTAGGCATGAGCAGGTCCATAATGATCAGATCCGGCCTCTCTTCTCGGATCTTGTCCAGACATTCCTCTCCGTTCAGAGCGGCGATCACCTGATAGCCCTGGGTTTCTAGCACCCTCGTGGTTGCCCTGATGATATCGGGATCGTCGTCAACGACCAGTATCTTAGCCTGGCTCCTCATTCTCCACCTCTTGGAACACTGGCCTGGGCAGCAGCCCCGCCTCTTCCACAATAACGGGAACCATCTCCTCCCAACCCACGGCCATGATGTGCAGGCCATGTACACCCGGCATCTCTTTGAGCTGCCCGATGGTCTCCAGGCAGATCTTGCGCCCTTCCTCCTTGGCGTCCTGGGCCTCTTGCATCCGGGTGACCAGCACGTCGGGGACTTCTACACCAGCCACGTAATCTCTCATGTAACGAGCCATCCCCGCCGACTTCATGGGGATCAGCCCGGCCAGGATGTGCACCTGCTCATCCAGCCCCTGATCGCACACCATCCCCATGAATCTCCTGAATTTCGGCACGTCGAAGACTGCCTGCGTCTGGATGAAATCGGCCCCTGCTTTCACCTTCTTGGCCAGTCGCACCACTCGGAACTCGAAGGGGTCAGCGTAGGGATTGGAGGCCGCGCCGATGAACAGGGGAGCGTCACCAAAGAACTTGTCGTCGCTGAGGAACTTGCTCTCCTCGCGCATCTTCCTGAGGGTCTGGATCAACTGGATGGAGTCTATGTCGAACACGTTCTTGGCCGTAGGGTGGTTGCCGAATTTCTGATGGTCGCCGGACAGACAGAGGATGTTCTTGATCCCGAAAGCAACCGCTCCCAGGACATCGCTCTGAATGGCCAGCCTGTTTCTGTCTCGACAGGTGATCTGCAGCACGGGATCCAGGCCCAGTTGCTTCACCACGGCACAGGCAGCCAGGCTGCTCATCCTGACGATGGCCGTCTGATTGTCGGTCACGTTCACGGCGTCGCAGTAGCCTTTGACCTCATTCGCCCTCCTCTCGACCACCTGGCGACGCGTCCCCTTGGGAGGGCCCAATTCGGCCGTTACAGCGAACTGGCCGCTCTCAAGCACAGCTTCTAAATTGCTTCCCGCTTTCATCATCGCAACTCCTTTGTGGTCGGACGGTCCTTGATCAAGTAGCCTCTCGGCTTCCAGACCAAGGACCACCTGACCACCAGACCAAGGACTATTCTTTGGGCAGGATAAAGGTGATCCTGCTTCCCTTTCCATCGGTAGTACAGGGGCTTTCCGCCCAAATCTTCCCCCCGTGGGCTTCCACGATCTTCCTGGCGATGGATAGCCCCAGGCCTGCCCCTGTCCTCTCCACATTTCGGCCCTGAAAGAACTCATCGAAAACGTAGGGCAGGTCTTCTGGGAGGATGCCTGTACCGGTATCCGCCACCTCGACCTGAAGGCAGTCCACCTTCTCTTCCACACAAAGGGTGATCAATCCCTTCGGAGGTGTGAATTTGATGGCATTACTCAACAGATTGTTCAACACTTGCCGCAAGCGATGGGGTGCAGCGTGGATGACGGGCAGCTTTTCTGGCAACTCCACCTGCACCTGCATCTCCTTTTCCTTCGCCATAGCCTGGATATCCTCCAGAGAACCCTCCACCACCTCAGGCAGAGACATGGCCTTGAATTCCTTGGCGATCTGTCCTGCCTCGATCCGAGACACGTCCAGCAGGTCGCTGGTCAGATCAAGCAACTCTCCGATGCGGTGGCTACTTCTACCCAACATCTCCCGTTGTTCCTCGTTGATCTCGCCAGCGAAGCCCCCCAGGATCACCTGAAGATAGCTCTCAATAGCCACCAGGGGGGCCTTTAAGTCGTGAGAGACCATGCCCAGGAAATAGGTCCTCAACCTGTCCAGCTCCGTCAGCCTTTTATTGACTTCCTCCAAAGCAGTGAAATCTATCAGGCAGCGATCTCTCAGCGAAGCCACCTCTCGCTGCCTCTTCCTGAGTTCTCCGGCGATGGAAGTGGCCATATAGGTGGAGATATACAGGACGGTGGCAAAAGTGAAGACGATGGCCAGAATGTACGTTTCCTGGCGGTATAGATCAGGGGGAAAGAATCCCCCCAGGTGGACGTGGGGAATGACCCCGAAGTACTCCAGTCCGATCAATGAGCAGAGCAACAAAACGGCCAGAGTAGCCAGTGAATAGGCCGCACCGTAGGGGAGCAGAATGCTAGCGATGGTGATGTGAAACACGAAATAGAAAACAAAGGGGTTTTCTATCCCTCCCGTGAAATGGAGAAGTACGGTGAGGGCCAGCAGATCCACCACGCTCTGTACGGCAGCAAACCTTCTGACTTTCTCCACCAGATCGGGGGTATCTTCAGGCCTCAGACCCCTGGCATACAACCAGAATATCAAGTTGTACAAAGCGATGCTGATAGCAATAACATACACAGGGATAGTGGGGAATGTTATCCGAAGGACATTATGAGCAACTAGCGCCAGAACTGCTACCCCGATAGCAGCTATCCACCTGAAGTTCAGGGCATAATGAATCCTTTGAATCAAGGTGGCTTCTTCGGGCGTATACTCAAGAGTGAGCTCCTCTCCCCTCAGGAAGTCCGTCAATTTTTGCCTGGTATCTTTCAGTCTGGAGGCCACTATCTGGGCGATCCCTTCCATAACTCTGTAACCTATGTGGGGCTCGCTGTCGAATAAATCGAGCAACTCGGATCCCCTGAGGACAATGAGCTTGGTTCTCTCCATGCATTTCGCCGACAGGGTCCGAGTATGGGGCTCTACAAGGGCGGACCACCCAAAGGCCTGGCCTTCTGTCACCACCTCAATGGTTGTTTGCCTTGGCGAAGCATACGGCTGGAGCTCTAGCTCCATCTCCAGTGTCACCTTCCCCTCTTGCACGATGTACAAGTATTCCGCCGCACTGCCTTCTTCGTGAATGGTTGCCCCGGCCTCGTAAACCTCTACGCGGCAGAGATCAGCTATCCTGTCCAGTTCGTCATCGGTCAGGTGTTCGAAGATGGGAAATTTGCTCAGGATGTGAATGGCTCCGTAATCTTTCACAGCCGTAGATCTTCCCTTACAATCTTACGCGGGCCGCCGTCGCGGCTGGTAGACCAGTCCTTAACGGGTTGGATCTCCGTCATCAACTCCAGTTTGCCCAAGGCTTTGAGGCGGTCGTAGATGAGCTGCCAGGCACAGGCAACTTCGGGATCAATTTCACACTTGCCGTTTTTAGACCCCCCACAGGGGCCGTTGAGGAGGCTCTTGGAGCAGCGGGCAATGGGGCAAATACCTGCGGTTACGTCGAGGATGCAGTTTCCACAAGCCTGGCAGCGCTCCGCCCAGACGCCTTGCTCAGTGGGCTGGCCCAGGAAAGAGGTGTTGAGGCCGGGCAGGGTGATCTTGTCCGGGAACTGCTCGTTCATGGTCTGCACGCCGATGCCACAGGCCAGGGATAGCACCGCGTCGGCCTCTCTGACCAAGTCGGCCACCTCCTCGTTGTACTCGTACTCGCACTGGCGCTGTACCATGGCCTCTGTGAATTCCTTGTTCTGGCCCTCCAGCTTAGTGGCCATACGCAGGGCCGAAGCCAGGATGCCCACCTCTTTCTCTCCGCCAGCGAAACAGACGGTGACACAGGTGCCGCAGCCGAGAATCAGGATCTTCTGATAGTCGGCAACCATCTGTTTGATTTCATCCAGAGGCTTCTGTTCGCCTATGATCATGGGTTCCTCCTGGTTTGGATATTGGATACTGGAGATTGGATATTCCAATCTCCAACCTCTAATCTCCAACCTCCAGCTTCTTGATGGGATTGGGGCCAAGCTGACGGATGCGTTCCGTCATCTCGGTGGCGATCTCGGCGAAACGGGCTCCTTCGGCCGAGGAAAGAAAGTACATCTCCAATCGCTCGCCACCCAGGCCGATTTGGTCGAGGAGATCCTTGACGTAGTTCACCCTTTTCTCAGCGCGTAGATTACCTTCCAGGTAATGGCAAGTTCCCTTCAGTCAACCGGCCACCAGGACGCCGTCCGCCCCCCGCTCGAAGGCTCGCAAGACGTAGAGAACGTCCAGCTTGCCCGTGCAGGGCAGCCGGATGATCTTGACGTTGGTCGGATACTGCAGGCGCATCGAACCCGTCAGGTCGGCGGCAGCGTAGGCGCAATAGTGACAACAGAAAGCCAGAATCTGCGGTTCGAACTGACTCATTGTCGCCCCCTCTCTGCAAACTCTGCTAGATTCTTGTAATTGTTCCGCATCTCGCCAGCAGTCACAGAGTTGAGGAGATTCAAATCGGTGTTTTGCATAGAGCTGCCTTGTTCTCAGTGATGTATTGCTCAATCTCTTGCGGATGCTCGTGGTAATAACTCAAAGCATCGTACACCTGGGCCAGGGTAAGATGTGGATAATCATCTACAATCTGCTCGGGAGTGTCACTCAGTCGCGTGCGCTCGACGATGGTGCGGACGCTGATGCCTGTGCCCTTGATTATAGGCTCTCCACCGCGTATTCCCTCAACCCGCACGATGTGGGGATGCTCCGTCTGGATGGTTGGATGGATTCTGGTAGCGACTTCGCCCACCATCTGTTTCAGGCCTCGCATTTCCTCTTTCAGCGTATCCAATTCAGCGTAAATTCGTTTACTATCCAGAGTTCTCTCCGCCATTATAGCGTTACCTCCTGAGGCAAAGCGAATTGAGCGTAAACAGGAATAGCTACCCGCTCCGCCGCTCTCAGCGAAAAATCAATGACCGTGAACCCCACGACCTCACCTGATCCCGGGTCAATTCTAACCAGAAAACCGTTTCCCTGCTCTATGCACAGAGCCGAATCAGAGTTTCCCAAAGTCACGTAAAGAACGTCTTCTTCTCTGTCGTAGTGATAATTCAAATCTTCAGCCATTCCTGCCATGCCAGTACTCCTGGTCGCTGTTAAGAGCAATGGCTTGCTCCATCATCCTATTATGCCGCTAACAACTCCTCGAACAACGCCTCCTCTTTGGCCAACACCTGCTCATCGCGGTAGTGCTGCAACTGGATGGCCTTGGCCGGACACTCTCCGGCGCAGGTGCCGCAGCCCTGGCAGGCGGCGGCCTCAATCTCGGCCACGCCCAGGATCGCCCCGGCCCCGACCTTAGTCGGGTTGATGCGCGGCACATCATAGGGGCAGATGCGCACACAGGTGAGACAGCCGGTGCACTTCTCCTCGTCCACGACGGCCACCATCCCACCCACCTCCAGGGCTTCCTTAGAGAGAATGGTGGCCGCTCGCGCCGCCGCTGCCTGGGCCTGGGCGATGGTCTCGTCTATGAACTTGGGGTAATGGGCCGCGCCGCACAAAAAGATGCCCTCGGCGGGGAAATCCACGGGCCGCAGCTTGACGTGGGCCTCCAGGAAGAAGCCTTCCAATGTGCACGAAAACTTGAGCAGCTCGGCCAGGCCCTGACTGCCCTCGGCTGGCACCACGGCGCTGGACAGGACCAACAGGTCGGGGGTGAAAGCGAGACGCTGGTTCAGGATTGGTTCAAAAACGGAAACCTGCAAACCACCATCAACCGATTGCACGTCTGGTTTGTTATCGTCGTCATAGCGCAGGAAGATGACGCCTTTCTCCCGCGCCTCGGTATAGAGCGCCTCACTGAAGCCATAGGTGCGCACGTCCTTGTAGAGGACGTAGACATTGCAGTCGGGATTAAGCTCTTTGATTCGAAGAGCGTTCTTGACGGCCACGCCACAGCAGACGCGGCTGCAGTAGAAAGGCACATCATCGCCCTCATCCCAAGGCCCGACGCATTGGATCATGACCACACTGGAACACTTGCTGATTTGCCGATTTGCTGATTTGCTCAGCAACCTCTCCAAGTCGCCTTGGGTGATGACCCGTGGGTCTTGACCCAACAGGTATGCTGTCCCCCGCCACTCCTGCCCGCCGGTGGCCACGATGGTCACGCCGTGCTCGATCAGGCGCTCGGAAGTTTTTTGTTGACTCGCTGATTCGCTGACTCGCTGATTCGCTGACTTGACTGTGGTTTTGAAGTTGCCCACGAAGCCGCTGAATTTGGACACCTCGTAGCCGGTCAGCACCTCAATGCGGGAATCGGCCTGGACCTTGCCCGTCAGCTCTCTCAAATAAGCTTGCGGATCGGCGCCGTCGGCAGTGTAGTAGATCTGGCGCAGGCGCCCACCCAGCTCCTTCTCCCGCTCCACCAGATAGACCCCAAAGCCTTGCTCGGCCAGGTTCAGGGCAGCGGTCATTCCTGCCACTCCCCCGCCGATGACCAGCGCCTCGTGGCTCAAGGCCTGGGGCGCGGTGTAGAGAGGCGTCAGCCAGCGGGAGCGACCTACGGCCATGCGGGTCAGGTCCCTGGCCTTCTGGGTAGCTGCTTCGGGCTGGGAGGAGTGCACCCAGGAGCATTGGTCCCTGATGTTGGCCATCTCGAAGAGATAGGGGTTCAATCCCGCCTCGCGGATGGTGTCGCGGAAGATAGGCTCGTGGGTGCGCGGCGTGCAGGAGGAGACGATGACGCGGTTGAGCCCATGCTCGGCGATGCGCTCCTGAATCAGCTTCAGGGAGTCGGCGGAACAGGTGTAGATGGTGTTCTCGGCGTGGACGACGTTGGGCAGGGTCCTGGCGTAGTCCACTACGGCGTCCACGTCCACCACTCCGGCGATGTTCGATCCGCAGGAGCAGATGAACACCCCGATGCGCGGCTCGTCGGTGATGGCCACGGGGATCTCCGGCGGATACACCTTCTCCTCAACCAGGGTGCCGCGCTCGGCGCCGATCAACGACAAGGCGGCCGCAGCCGCACCGCTGGCCTCGACGACGCTATCAGGAATGTCCTTGGGCTCGGCGAATGTGCCACAGACGTAGACCCCTGGCCGGCTGGTCTCCACTGGCTTGAAGGGTTCGGTGCGGCAAAAGCCTCGCTCGTCCAGCTCGATCCCAGCCACCTGGGCCAGCTCTTCCGAAGCCGGCTCCATTCCCACGCTGAGCACCACCAGGTCGAACTCGTCCCTGTGCAGTTGCCCATCCTCGGCCTCGTAGACCAGCCGCAGGTCGTGGCTGACCGGGTCTTCGGCAATGGCCGGGACGCGAGAGCGAACGTAGCGGATGCCATACTGGGTCTGGGCTCGCTGGAAGTAGGCGTCGAAGCCTTTGCTGAAGGCCCGCATGTCCATCATGAAGACCTGGCATTCCACGCCGGGCACGTGCTCGGTGGCCAGGGTGGCCTCCTTGGTAGCATACATGCAACACACCGCGCTGCAATAGTCGTGCTCGCGGTCGCGAGAGCCGATGCATTGCAGGAACGCAATACGCCTGGGCTCCTCGTGATCGGACGGCCGGGCGATGTGTCCAAGGGTCGGTCCAGAGGCCGAGAGCAACCGCTCAAACTGCATGGAGGTGACCACGTTGGGATACCGGCCATAGCCCAGCGCCGAATATCGCTCCGGATCGAAGAGCTGGTAGCCCGGAGCCAGCACCACCGCGCCGACATTTATCTCCTGTTCATAAGGAGCCTGTTGGTGGTCAATGGCCCCCACCTTGCAGGCCAGGACGCACTGGTAGCACTCAGAGCACAGTCCACAGTGCAGACACCTGAGGGCTTCGGCGCGGGCCTGCTCCTCGGTGAGGACCAGCTCCACCTCGCGGAAGTCGCGGACGCGCTCGTCCACCGGGGAGGTGGGAATCTTCGCCCTCGGTCGCAGGTCCACTTCACCGCGAGCCAGCATCCCAGTCACGTCCTCGTCGCTCAGCTCGGCCACCGGCAGGGGTGTAAGCTCGCGGGGGGTGAGAAGGGGCACTTCACGCAAGTAGCGATCAATGGACAGCGCGCCACGCCGCCCAGCGGCAATGGCCTCGATCAGTGCACCCGGTCCGGCTGCGGCATCGCCTCCCGCAAACACCCCTGGCCGGTTGGTGGCCAGGGTTTCTGGGTCAACCTTGAAGGTGCCCCAGCGCGTGATCTCCAGCCCGTGATCAGGGTCCAGGAAGCTGATCTCCGGCGCCTGGGCCACGGCGGCCACCATTGTATCACATTCAATGACAAACTCTGAGCCCTCAATGGGGATGGGGCGGCGGCGGCCGCTGCCATCGGGTTCGCCCAGCCTCATACGGATGCAACGGACACCAAAGATACGCCCGTTGTCCGACAGCACCTCAACCGGCTGGGTTAGCAGTTGCAACTGCGCCCCTTCCGTCTCGGCGTCGTCCACCTCCCAGGAGTTGGCCGGCATCTCCTCTCGGCCACGGCGATAGGCGATGATCACCTCCCTGCTGCCCATTCGCAGGGCAGTACGAGCGGTGTCTACGGCAGTGTTCCCTCCGCCGACGACCACCACCCGGTCCCCCAGCCTGATCTCCTCGCCCAGGCTGACGCCGCGCAGGAAGGGCACACCCTGAAACACCCCATCGGCGTCCTCGCCGGGGATGCCCAGAAGTTGTGGCTCGTGGGCGCCGATGGCCAGGAACACCGCGCTGTAGCCCCCCCAAGCCCCCCCTATCTGGGGGGGGTGGGAGGGGGCGAAGAGACGGTTGATGTCCCGCACGGCGTGGTTGAGCTTGAGCTCGACGCCCGCTCTGAGGATCTCGTCAATCTCGCGGCGCAGCACGGTGCGCGGCAGACGATAGGCGGGGATACCGACCCGCATCATCCCCCCTGGCACCGGCAGAGCCTCGAAGATCGTCGGCCAGTAGCCCATTCGAGCCAGGAAGTAGCCCGCCGTCAGCCCACACGGGCCAGAGCCGACGACCGCTATCCGCCGCCTATCCTCTGATGGCAACTCCGTTGGAGCCAGAGGAAAAGGAGCCAGTTCCCTCAGTTCCCCTGAGTTCTCCTGAGTTCCCTCCCCGTCCCACCTCGCATACACCGTGTCCGCCACGAACCGCTTGAGAGCGCAGATCGCCACCGGCTCGTCCACCTTCCCCCGGTTGCACTCGCTCTCGCAAGGGTGGTGACACACCCGGCCCACCGTGGCCGGGAAAGGATTGTACTGTTTGATAACCTCCAGCGCCTCTTCGTAGCGTCCCTCGGCGATGAGGGCGATGTAGCCCTGGGCACTGGTGCCGGCCGGGCAGGTATGCTTGCAGGGCGAGGTGCCCTTCTTGGTGATGGCGTAGGCGTTGGGGACGGCCTGAGCGTAGGGCTTGAAGATGGCAGTGCGTTCAGCCAGGCCCTCGTTGAACTCGCTGGGGACGTGGATGGGGCACACCTCGACGCAGTCGTTGCAGGCGGTGCATTTTTCGGTGTCCACGTAGCGTGGCCGACGGAGGATGGTGGCGGTGAAGTGGCCGGCCTCGCCCTCCAGCCTGAGCAGGTCGGCGGTGGTGATGATCTCGATGTTACGGTGCCGGCCGGCCTCCACCAGCTTGGGGGAGATGATGCACATGGCGCAGTCGTTGGTGGGGAAGGTCTTGTCGAGCTGGGCCATCTTCCCGCCGATGGCCGGCGAGCGCTCCAGCAGGTAGACCTTGATCTCGGACTCGGCCAAGTCGAGTGCGGCCTGCACCCCGGCGATCCCCGCTCCGATTACCAGCGCTGCGCCAATGGGTTTGCGAAGTGTAGAAGTCACCAGATCACCTCCACCAACTCACTTTCGGCGATGATCGGATCCACCGTGATCAACGGCAGGTTCAAGGCTCGCGCCGTTGCCGCGATGATGCGGTTCGGCATATCGGGAATCGCTACTGGACCAAAGTCACTCACCGCCTGAGCCACCGCCATGTTCAACGGCGCGACACAAATACTGGCCTCCGTATCTTCCGATAACTCGAACAGCTTCGTGACCTGAGCCTCTGCTATCCGCCGCCGTTGCATCAAAAAGATTGCCTCCACCAGCACGATGCTGGGGACAAGTATCTGCGCCCGATCCTCCTTTGCTGCTTGAAAGACGGACCGAGCACGCCTGGATAGGCAACGGTCCTTAGCCAAATACCAGAGAATGCTGTGAGTATCGGCGACATAACGTCTCATGACTCTTCCGTGGCGATGCCTATCTCGATATCCCTGGGAAAGTTGCCCCACATTTCCCGACGCGCCTCGGCGATGAATTCCGGTGAAAAGTCGTAGCCTTCCAACAGTCCTTCCAGGTCCCTGATATGCACAGGCTTCTTGGCTTGCTTACCCTTCTTAGCTCCGTCTGCCTTGAAACGTAAGAACTCGATATATTTCGACAGGTCAACAAGACTTTCCTGAGGCAACTCTCGAATCTGCTGATAAATATTCTGATACGTCACCCTAACTGTGCTCATCGGGCCTACTCCTCTCAATGTCCCTGGGGAAGTTGCCCCACATTTCCCGACGTCCTTCGGCAATGAATCCCGGTGAGAAATCATAGCCTTTCAGCAATCCCTTTAGTTTGACAGGACAGAAAGGTCTTTTCTCTGCATCTTCTGCCCTGGGTTCGGTTTTGTCTGCTTTAAAGCGCAAGAACTCAATGAATTCCGCCAACTCTACCAGGCTTTCCTGGGGCAGCTCAAGAATCTGCTGGTAGATGTCCTGATACGTCATAGCGACTGTACTCATCACTCCTCCCTTCTCACCCCTCCAACCTCTAACCTCTACCTCGCCATCTCCATCAGCTTCCGGGACTTTACCCGGTTCAAGCGCAGCCCCACCTGGTCGGCCGATAGGCCCATCGCCAGTCCCAGAAGTTGGGGATAGAACACCACTGGCAGGTTGTATCGGGCCTCGTACAGCTTCTCGATGCGGCGCTGCTGGAGTTCGTACATGATGTCGCAGAAGGGGCAGATGACCACCAGGGCGTCAGCGCCGGCGGCCACGGCCCGCTCCAGCTTGAGGCGGGGCAAGGCCAGGGCCGTCTCCTCGTCAGCGCCCAGAATGCCCCCACCGCAGCACTGCTCGCGGCCCTCGTAGTAGATCGAGCTGGCACCAAGGGCCTCGATCAACCGATCCAGGCTGTGCGGATTCTCCGGATCATCGAACCCATCGTGCGCCTCGATTGGCTTGAGATAGTGACAGCCGTAGTGGGCCGCCAGCCGCAGGTCAGAAAGGTCAACGGTCACCGCCTCCTGGATGCGCTCCAGGCCGACTTCCTCGTACAAGATGCGAGCCAGATGTCGCACCCGGCTGGTGCCATTGTACCTTCGGCCAGTAGCCGCTTCCAGCTCGTCGTTGACGCGCTCCCGCAGTGCATCGTCATCTTGCAGAGCGTGGTTGGCCTCGGCCAGGGTGCCAGTGCACGAACTGCACAGGGCGCAGATGTCCAGCTCCTGCTCTTCGGCCAGGGCCAGGTTGCGCGCCGATAGGAGCAAAGCGGACTCGTGGTGCACCGATTTGAGCGGAAAGCCGCAGCAGCCGAAGTCGTTGATGTCCACCAGCCCGATCCCCAGTCGGCTGGCCGTGTGGCGGGCGGCCAGCTCGTAGTTCATGGCCCGCACCGGGGCTGTGCATCCCAGATAGAGCGCGTATCTCATCACTACGCCCCCTCCCCTTCTGACTGGATCAACTCCCCCAGGCCGGTGGCGGCAAAGATCTCGCCGAAATCCTCCGCTCGCTCGGCGATGGCCGGTAGCGCCTGTTCCGCTCGCTTCTCGTTCTCGAACTCGGTGATGTCGTACAATCGGCCGTGCTGGCGCAGCAGGTCAACTTGCGTCCGAAACGAAGGATGGATGTAGCCTTCTCGCACGGCGACGTTCTTGATGGCGTTCATGAGCTTGGTGATGCGCACGTCCTGGGGACAGCGTTCGTAGCAGGAATAGCAGGTCGAGCACAGCCAGATAAAATCGCTGGACAGCACCGCTTCTCTGAGCCCCAACACAGCCATGCGGATGATGCGACGAGGGTTGTAGCGCTCCGTGACTTCGCGCACCGGGCACGAGGCGGTGCAGGTGCCGCAGGAGAAGCAGCGCCGGATGTGCTCGCCACCGGGCTCGGCAGCGATCTGATCGGCAAAGGTTGGATCCATCTGGCTGGCGTCAATCACAGTGTCCATGTCGGCTCCCTCACGTCGTTGACCTCGGCAATTATAGCATGGGTGGTGAGATTGCGCAAATGAGCCAGACGTGATAAGCAGGCCCGCTGGCTTGAGCTTATTGAACAAGTGTGGTACAATTATAAACGAGATGTGACTACTCAGGTGTCATTGCGAGCGAAGCGAAGCAATCTCCAATGCGCGAGCAGGGGATTGCTTCGGCGGAAAAGCGCCACCTCGCAATGACACAGCCTGAGCAGTTACAACGAGACTTGATAGCATCACCCCGTTGCTGAGGGGGCAGTGATGAAACGCAAGAATCCTCTGCTGGATGGCATTGAGCAGATAGAAACAGAGATGGATCGCTTCTTCGACGAGGTGATTCCCCCCAGGCGTTGGCTCCCCTTGCGCCACATCAGAACCTGGTGCCCCCCTACCGACGTCTACGAGACCAACGATTGCGTGGTGGTCAAGGTGGAAATAGCCGGCATGGAGGAAGGTGAGTTCACCATATCCCTATCCGAACGCAATTTGACCATCACTGGTGTGAGGCCGGATCCATTGGCCGAGGCTGAGGGCTCAACCTTGAGCTATCAGCAGATAGAGATTCGCTACGGAGAGTTCAAGACGGAGGTCTATCTTCCGTGTACCATCGTCGAAAACGAGATCGACGCCACCTACGCAGACGGCTTCCTGAGAGTGGTCTTGCCCAAGGCCAGGGCCCAAAAGGTCCCCGTGGTTGAAACCCGTGGCTTCGTCGTGAGCTCAGCCGAACGGGACGGAGTGAGTTCTTAACTGTGAATCTAAAGAGACTATGGGAATTGATAGGGAGGAAAGTATTTATGCCTTCGTCGGAAAAGCAAACACACCCTGAAAGCGAAGAAAAGGAAGGCAATTCCCCGACCGATTTGGTCCCCAAGACAGTCCTCGTTCCTTCGACACAAGAAGATGGACTTGGGAGCAAGAGAGTTCCGGACGAGAGCCTGACGGACATCCCCAGTGAACTGGCCATCCTGCCTCTGCGTGGCGTGGTCGTCTACCCCTTGACCGCTTTGCCCCTGACGGTGGGACGACCACGCTCCATCCGCCTGGTAGATGACGCCGTTCTGGGCAAGCGCATCATCGGCCTGGTGGCGGCCCAGGATCCAGAACAGGAGGACCCCGGGCCTGATGGCGTCTACCAGGTTGGCACGGCAGCCCTGGTACATCGCCTGCGCAAGGCCCCCGACGGCACCGTCGTCCTCCTGGTGCAGGGATTGGAGCGGATCAAGATCCGCGAGTTCACCCAATCTGAGCCTTACCTGAAAGCCGGGGTGGAGGTCACCCCCGATCTTGTCGAGGATACGGTGGAGGTGGAGGCTCTGATGCGCAACCTCGTGGAGCTCTTCCGCCGCCTGGTCGCCCTGGTGCCCCACATACCCGACGAGTTGATCATGTTGGCCCTGAGCGTTGACGACCCGCGCCAGTTGGCTTATGCCATCGCCACCTACATGCGCATGGATCTCGACGATGCCCAGGGGATCCTGGAGATTGACGAGGTTACGGAGAAACTCCGCAAACTCACGGTCATCCTCAATCGGGAGCTGGAAGTGCTGGAGCTGGGCAAGAAGATTCAGACCGAGGCCCAGACCGAGATGACCAAGGTGCAGAGAGAGTACTTCTTGCGGGAGCAACTGAAGGCCATCAAAAAAGAGCTGGGCGAGGAAGACGAGCAGACCATAGAGGCCGAGGAACTCCACCAAAAGATCGAAGAGGCCGACATGCCCGAGGAGGCGGAGAAGGAGGCCAGGCGTGAGCTGGATCGCCTGTCCAAGCTGCCCACCGCTGCGGCGGAATATTCGGTGATCCGAACCTACCTCGATTGGTTGGTGAGCCTCCCCTGGAGCAAGAGCACCGAAGACAACCTGGACATCGCCCGCGCCCGCCGGGTGCTGGACGAGGACCACTACGACCTGGACGATATCAAAGAGCGCATCCTGGAATATCTGGCGGTGCGCAAGCTGCGCCTGGAGCGAAAAAATGGGGAAGAAGAAGAGAAAGAGGAAGAGCCAGCAGACTTTATCCGTAGAGAGCGCGAGGGGGTGATCCTGTGCTTCATCGGGCCGCCGGGCACTGGCAAGACCTCGCTGGGGCGGTCCATCGCCCGCGCCCTGGGCCGCAAGTTCGTGCGCCAATCGCTGGGTGGCGTGCGCGACGAGGCCGAGATTCGCGGCCACCGGCGCACCTACATCGGCGCCCTGCCAGGCCGCATCATCCAGGCCCTGCGGCGCGTGGAGTCCAGGAACCCCGTCTTCATGCTGGATGAGATTGACAAGGTGGGCCAGGATTGGCGCGGCGATCCTTCCTCGGCTCTGTTGGAGGTGCTGGATCCAGAACAGAACCGAGACTTCCGCGACCACTACCTGGATGTGCCTTTCGATCTCTCTCAAGTGATGTTCATCACCACCGGCAACATCCTGGACACCATCCCTCCCCCTCTGCGCGACCGCATGGAGATCCTCAGGCTCTCTGGCTACACCGAGGAGGAGAAGATCAAGATCGCCCAGCAATACCTGATCCCACGCCAGATCAGGGAGAACAGCCTGCTTCCTGAAGAGATCGAGTTCGACAAAGGGGCCATCCGCAAGGTCATCCGCGATTACACCCGCGAGGCAGGGGTGCGCAACCTGGAGCGGGAGCTGGGCAGCATCTGCCGAAAGGTGGCGACCCAGGTGGCCGAGGCCAGCGAATCAGCGAATCAGCGAGTCAGCGAAAGAACGCTGATCACTGAGGAAAAGGTGGCCGAATTCCTGGGCAAGCCCAGGTACTTCTTCGAGGCGGCGGAGCGGACGGAAATACCCGGCGTGGCCACCGCCCTGGCCTGGACGCCTACCGGCGGCGACATCCTGTTCATCGAGGCCACCAGGATGCCGGGCGGTAAGGGCTTCACCCTCACCGGGCAACTTGGCGACGTGATGAAGGAATCGGCCCAGGCGGCCCTCAGCTATGTGCGCTCCAAGGCCGAGGAGCTGGGGATTGACGGGAACTTCTTCGAGGAGAGCGACATTCACCTCCACGTGCCCGCCGGTTCCATCCCCAAGGATGGCCCCTCGGCCGGAGTGACCATGGCCACGGCCCTCGCCTCCTTGCTCCTGGAGACGCCGGTGCGGGCCGACGTGGGCATGACGGGCGAAATCACCCTGCGGGGGCAGGTGCTGCCAGTGGGGGGCATCAAAGAGAAGATACTCGCCGCCCACCGCGTTGGGCTGAAGACGGTGATCCTGCCCCAGCGCAACGAGCCAGACCTGGACGACGTGCCAGAGGAGGTCAAAGAGGAGATGACGTTCATCCTGGCCGATAAGGTGGATCAGGTCTTTGCCGCTGCTCTGGCGGACCAGCAGCCAGCGGTCAAAAAAGCTCAAAATCCAAAGCCCAAAGGGGGCAGAGGCCCGACCACCTGACCACCCGACCAATAGAGAGGCAGAACCTTTACCCTATCAAGTAGACCAAAGCAACAAAATCGAACGCTCTGGCGATACAGTCCTGGCGCTAAGTAACGACCAGGCCTACACAATTCGCATCCCTGCCAGGGAGAAGCGGGAAGCCATCAATGTTCTGGTTCAGCGTCGCAAAGGCAGGCGACGCAAGTGGGTTATCCTGCAACTGTTCGCTGTGGCACTATACTACTTGATCCGCGAGTTGCCGCCAGGGGAACAGGTCACGATTGACAAAGAATACACGGGCCACGAAGACGACATCAAGAACACATTGCTCCCCTTACTATGGCGAACCGATCCCGATTCCGACGCCGAGAACATTGCCTTCGGGCACGTAGGGAAGAGATCAGCCGCGCACAAAAAGGCCCTGGCCGTGTGTCATGGAAAGGCCGAAGCCGACACAATACTAAAGGCCGATGACCTGCTGAGACAGATCATCGGCCGATAAGACCACGGGAGAGCGGCTCTCGATGTGCCGCCTGCAGCCGCCGAGCATACCGTCCGGTTAAGGATAGGAGCGCGTGCGGCCTCCCGCTCGAACATAATCTTACCACAAGCAGTGAGAATTGTCAAGGAGAGGTCATGGGCAGGCGTTCCCACTGGCCGCCAAGACCACGCCCAGGACGGGTGCCAAAGCTTAAGGAAAGCTCATGGAGAGCACGGTGGAATCGCAGGGCGAAGTGTTGGTCGCCATCATGAACAACTTGCTCGACTTCGTCATTGCGCGTGACCAGCTCCCAAGGAAAGAGTTTCGAGTTCTTGAGTTTTGAGTTTCGGGTTCATCGTTCCACAACTCGAAACTCACAAACCCGAAACCCGTTGTACTTTGGAGGTAGAATGTTAAGAAAAGGCAAAACCCGCATAGATAAACGTTTGGCTTTTTTAGGGCTGAGTTTGGTGGCAGCTTTCCTCCTTGTCAGCCCCCTCGCCTCGGCCCAGCCTGGCGAGCACGTTGACCTCATCATCGTAGAAGGGGTCATAGATCCGTTCACCGCTCAATACGTCGAGCGAGGCCTGGACATCGCCCAAAGTGACGGCGCCCAGTGCCTGATTATCCAACTGGATACGCCCGGCGGATCGGACGCCCCCATGCGGGACATCGTGCAGAGGATGTTGAACTCCTCTGTGCCGACCGTGGCCTACGTCGCCCCCGCGGGGGCCAGAGCAGGCTCGGCAGGGGTTTTCATCACCCTGGCCGCCGACGTCGCGGCCATGGCCCCCGGCACTAACATCGGGGCCGCCCACCCCGTGGACATCACCGGGGCGATAACCGGTACGGTGGGCGAGAAAGTAACCAACGATGCCGCCGCCTACATCAGAGCCATCGCCGAGAAACGAGGGCGGAACGCCGAGTGGGCAGAGGAGGCGGTGCGGGAGAGTGTCTCCATCATAGAGAGGGAGGCGGTGGAGTATCAAGTGGTGGACCTCGTCGCCGACGACCTGACGGATCTGTTGGACGAGATAGACGGCAGGGAGGTGATCACGGCCGCCGGTCCTGTGACCCTGCGGACCCGTGGGGCTCCGGTTCGTATCATCGGCATGAACTTTGCCGAGAACTTCCTGCACGTCATCGTTGATCCCAACATAGCCTATCTGCTGCTTTCCATCGGCACCCTGGCCCTGACGGCCGAGTTCTATCACCCTGGAGCCGTTTTCCCTGGGGTGACAGGGGTCATCTGCTTGATCCTGGCTTTCGTGGCTTTCGGCAGCCTGCCCGTGAACTGGGGTGGGGTGGTCCTCATCATTCTGGCGGTGGTGCTCTTCATCGTGGACATCAAGGTGGCCGGCTTCATGCTCAGCGTGGGAGGAGCCATCGCCTTCGTCCTCGGCTCGCTGATGCTCTTCAGTCCCTTCGCCTCTCCCTCCCCCACCATGCCCCGGCTCACCGTCTCCTGGCCCCTCATCGTTCTCATGACAGCCGCCATCGCTTCTTTCTTCCTCTTTGCCCTTTCGGCGGGGATCAGGGCCCAGCGGGCCAAGGCGACCAGCGGCATCGAGTCCATGGTCGGAGCCACGGGGACAGCGGTTTCGGACCTGGACCCCTGGGGCACGGTTCAGGTCAAGAGCGAGCTATGGAGCGCCATCGCTGAGGAAGGTCCGATCAAGGAGGGAGAACAGGTCAGGGTAGTGAGTGCAAAGGGGGTGAGGCTAAAGGTTATCAAAAAATAAGCTCGTAGTAGCGACTTCAGTCGCTTTAGCTTCGTGAGGACGACTGAAGTCGTCACTACCGTCCAAAACTACGGAACAGAATAAATCACAGAAGGAGGTCAAAATGTTTATTGACATATTGGGTAATCTGGCCACTATATCCTTGTTCCTCTTGCTTGTGGCGTTCGTCTTAGGCATGGCCATCAAGGTCGTGCGGGAGTACCAGCGGCTGGTGATCTTCCGTCTGGGTCGCTCTATCGGCGAGAAGGGGCCTGGAATTGTTTTCGTGATCCCCTTCCTTGACCGGCCAATCCTGGTAGACCTGCGGGAGCAGTTCCTTCAGATCCCGCACCAGACCTGCATCACCAGGGACAACGCCCCCATTGACGTAGAGTTTCTGATCTACTGGAGGGTGGTGAACCCTGCGGACAGTGTGATCCAGGTGGCGAACTTCGCCGGCGCCTCCCAGGGGATCGCTACCACCACTTTGCGGGCCGTGATTGGCGACATTAGTCTGGATGAGGTGCTCTCCAAGCGGGAGGAGATCAACCTGATTCTGCGCGTCAAGATGGATGAGGTCACCGAGCGCTGGGGGGTCAAGGTCACCAGCGTGGAGATTCGGGAAATCGTACCACCCCGAGAGGTGCAAGATGCCATGAACCGCCAACTGGCAGCCGAGCGCAATCGCCGGGCGATGGTCATCGAGGCCGACGGCAAGCGCGAGGCAGCCATTATGGTGGCCGAGGGCGAGAAGCAATCAGCTATCCTCAGGTCCGAGGGGGATCGGCGGTCCTCCATCCTGCGAGCTGAGGGGTTCTCCATGGCCCTGGACAAGATCTTCAAAGTAGCCAAGACAGTGGACAGCAAGACCATGAGCTTGCAGTATCTGGAGGCTCTCAAGGCTCTGGGGGCCAGTCCCGCTACCAAATTCATCTTCCCCATGGAGTTTGCCAACCTCCTCAGACCCTTCACCCGGTACACCGAAAGCGTGGCCAGGGAGGAGGCCAGCCCTACCCCTCCTGAGACGACAGTCGAGCAGGGATAGTCAAACATGTCAACTTAAGAGAACGATCCAGACTTCGGAGGTTTTCAGACGCGATTTCGCCAGCAAACCAACCAGATAATCCCTGTCCTGAGCCTGTTGAAGGGAAGGTAACTTTGCCAGCAGAGTCGCTGCCGGAAGCCTCCGAAGTCTTAAGTTGACACTAATGGATAGTCAAAGGATTTGAATATGCCAAATAACAAAAGAAGTAAGGAAGAGAAATCGCAGTGGGGGCGGATGGATGTCCATATCCACACCCCCGCCTCTGCTGACTTCCAGCAGTCGGGCGTTTCTTATTTGGATGTCCTGCAGGAGGCTGAGAGGAAGGGCCTGGAAATCATAGCCTTCACTGATCACAACACCGTGGCCGGCTACGCGAGGATGCTGGAGGAGATCGAGGAATTGGAGATGCTGGAGCGCCTGGAGCGCCTCCGCCCTCAGGAGAAAGAGAGGCTTCAGGAGTATCGTCG
>Ga0268277_1001076_pt1 | contig 19817 bp, 18 predicted proteins | sample saktaG_5_FD_190132 | JGI IMG/M metagenome (GOLD analysis project Ga0268277, IMG submission 190132) | Saline water microbial communities from Sakinaw Lake, British Columbia, Canada - sak_2010_1_5_50m | ecosystem: Environmental > Aquatic > Non-marine Saline and Alkaline > Saline ...
ACGTATGCTACGACCGCTGCTGCGGTACCATTAGTTAATGGCAGTAGCACCTTAATTGCGGCGTTAACTACTGAGAAAGTGATTCCTGCCGGTTCTTCTAAGACTTTTGTCTTGGTCGGTGTGGTTTCTGCTTCAGCTCAGTATGACTCCATTATTACTCGCTTAGGTATCTCGAATGACACTGTTAACTACATGGCCGGCTTGGCTGCTGATGCGAATAGCACGCTCTGGAAGCTCGCTGACGCCAGCGCTTCCTACACCACTGATTTCTTGTGGTCTGATAATTCCTCGGGTGTTAATCACACCTATGCTGCAGGAACGACCTACAAGGATTGGGTTAGCGGCTACTTAGTACAGACGGTGCCAACTAGCTATCAGACTTTATCCAGATAAATATACTTTAACGTTTTGATCGTAGCGTATAAACGACCCACAAGTTAGGAATATGAGAAAGGTATTCAGTCTAATACGGAACAAAAAATAATAAATAAAGCAGATTCAACCTTGTGTAGTGAACAGTTGTGAGGGGTTTTTGAGATATGGTGAGTTGGGGGCGAGTTAAATAAAGATCCAGTTGGGTCTTTTAGGCCCCCATTTGCGCTAATTTAGCCCTTGTTAGCACTTGTAAAAGCAAGTGCCACGAAGATACCTCTTTTTGCGCCGGAGCCCATTTAACGCTTTATCGCAGCCGGGCCCCTTAAATGGCCGTTGTATAAAAATATCGCCAATTCGGCGATTTCGTGCTATGATAATTCTATCTTATGATTCAATGATTAATCAAATATAAATATGGCAAGAAAAATTAATTACGACGGGTGGTCCAAAGAGGAGCTCATAAAAGAGTTACGCCATATTAAGGAAACAAAATACGGACTTGTTTGGCATCGAGATTTACCAGAAGAAAAAATTGATATACTTATCAATCCAGATGCGCGCACACCAAACGAGATGTTTCCTGGCGAAATGGCCGGTAAGCCATTCCCGGTATTAAAAGAAGTTAAAGCGAAAAAAATTGAAACCGACAAATTAAAGCCAGTTAACTTGCTTATTGAGGGCGACAATTATCACTCACTCGCAGTTTTGAATTTTACACACGGAGAATCTATAGATGTAATTTATATTGATCCTCCGTACAACCGAGGTGTTAAGGGGGGCAATGATTTTCGTTACAATGATAAGTTCATCGACAGTGAAGATCCGTTCCGACATAGCAAATGGCTCGCTTTTATGGAGAAAAGATTAAAGCTCGCAAAAAACTTACTAAAACCAACAGGTATAATATTTATTAGTATAGACAATACCGAACAGGCTCAGTTAAGACTTATGTGTGATGAAATCTTTGGCGAAAAGAATTTTGTTGGAGCATTGATATGGAGGAAAAAAGAGGGAGGCGGGCAAGCTGATTCATACTTTGTTACAGAACATGAGTATATTATTGTTTATGCAAAATCAGAAGAATTTCAGTGGAAAGACGAAGAAATTCCGGCGGACGAGGCTGAGTTTAATAAAAAAGATAAAAAAGGAAAATTTACTGCAGTAAAATTGGCTAAATGGGGCAATACCGCACGTAGAGAAGATCGTCCTAAAATGTATTTTTCAATTAAAGCTCCTGATGGAAAAAATATTTACCCCATTGCACCAGATGGCGGTGATGGACGGTGGCGCGTTGGTAAAAAACGCATGGACATGTTAGTTGAAAAGGACTTTATTTTCTGGCGAGAGAAAAATGGCAGATGGATACCTTATGAAAAAATTTATTTTGATGGTGAGGAGAGTAAGAAGATCAAAGAAAGAAGTATTCTATATGATCTTGCAACAACCGCCGATGGCACCAATGAACTTACAGAGATATTCGGTAAAAAAGATATATTTGAAAATCCTAAACCAACTGAACTAATTAAGTTCTTTCTTCGTTTTGGCGCAGACAACAATGCGCGTATTCTTGATTTTTTTGCTGGTTCGGGAACAACCGGCCACGCCGTTTTGAAACTTAATCAAGAAGATGCGGGTAATCGCCAATTCATTCTCTGCACTAATAATGAAAATAATATCTGCGCCAAAGTCTGTTATCCGAGAATTAAGAAAGTGATCAAGGGGTATAAAAATTCAAAAAATGAAAACATTGAGGGCCTTGGTGGTAATTTGAAATACTATACTTGCGACTTTGTGGAAGCTGAGCCGACAGATCGTAACAAACGCAAATTAGTAAACGAATCAACAGAGATGCTGTGCATTAAAGAAAACGCCTTTGAATTAGTCCAAGATGAGAGCGACTTCAAGATGTTCAAAAATAACGACAAATATTTAGGCATTATTTTCTACGAAGAAGCAATAGACGCATTCAAGAAAGCAATCCAAAAAATAGATGGGCATTTTAACACTTACGTCTTTTCGCTTGGCGATGACCCACACGAAAAACAATTCGTGGATGTAAAAAGTAAGGTTACGCTTTGTGCCATTCCAGAAGTGATTCTGAAGGTTTATCGAGAGATTTTTAAATAGAGATCAAAATATAATCTAATCATGACGCAAGAAGAGTTAGAGAAATTATTAGAGGGCCTGGTTAATCTCCCGAATGAAACGGAGTGGCTGGAATTTAAGCATAATAATGCCGACCCTGATGAATTGGGGCGAACAATTTCGGCGGTATCAAATGGTGCCATGCTTCATGAAAAAGAACGTAGCTATGTTGTATTTGGCGTTGTCGATGCTACGCACGAAATTGTTGGAACAACCTTTATGCCCCGAATTGCGAAGAGGGGCAACGAAGAATTAGAATGTTGGTTGTCTCATAAGCTTGTGCCTCGTGTAGATTTCAAGATTATTGAATTTCAGTATCAAGGTAGGGATATTGTTATCTTTGAAATATGCACCGCCATTGATCGTCCCGTAAACTTTGACAACAAAGCGCACATACGCGTTGGGAGCTACACCAAGTCATTAAAGGATTATCCCGAAAAAGAACGGCGTATTTGGAATAATCCGCAGCATCGCTCTTTTGAAAGCGAGGCTGCCCTCGTCCGTATCACCGCCGACCAAGTAGTTTTTTTATTGGACTATCCGTCATATTTTGAGTTGACAGGGCAGTCCCTTCCTAATCGTCGCGATGGTATTTTAGAAAAAATGGAGCAGGATAAACTTGTAGAGAGAGAACAGAGTGGCTTATTTACAATAAAAAATCTCGGAGCATTGCTTTTTGCAAAAGACCTGAGGCAATTTGATAATCTACACCAAAATGTAGTTCGCGTTATTGAGTATGCTGGTGATGATAGAACACAAACTGTGCGTGAGCAAGAAGGTCAAAGAGGCTATGCATCGGGTTTCCGAGGGCTTATTGATTATGTTAATACTAAACTTCCATCAAATGAGATGATCCAGGCTGCATTACGAGTAGAAAAGAAAATGTATCCTGAGATAGCAGTTCGCGAGCTGATTGCTAATGCCCTCATACACCAGGATTTCCTTGAGTATGGTAATGGTCCTATGATTGAAATTTTTAATAATAGACTTGAGATTACGAACAGAGGTATTCCTCTCATTAACACCGACCGATTTATTGATAGTGCACCGCAGGCGCGGAACGGAAGAACAGCATCTTTTATGCGAAGGATTGGCATTTGCGAACAAAGAGGTAGTGGAATTGATAAAGTTATTGATGCGATAGAGGTGTATCAATTACCGGCACCAGATTTCACCAGCACTGATAAGTTTACTAAGGTGACCCTTTATGCGCCCAGAAAATTAACCCAGATGAACGGAAGAGATAAAATTCGTGCTTGCTATCAACATTGTTGCATCAAATATGTAACACATAATCTTATGGACAATGCGAGCCTGCGTAAACGTTTCAATATTAAGGACGGCAATTATCCTTCGGCGTCAAGAATCATAAGGGATACGATAGAAGCGTCTTTTATAAAGCCTCTTGATACTGGCCCCAAACATTCAAGAAAATTTGCTAAATACATCCCATTTTGGGCATAGCTTTATGTAATCGTAATGAGTTTTTGTGTAGATTTTATCTAAAAAAGCATCTATTTTAAAGGATATTTTTATGTAATTAGGATAATTAATATGTGGATTGAATTCAAAAATTATCAAGAGAAAGCCATCGTAAAATTGAAACAAGAAGTCAATGAGCTTTTAGATGTGGAGGGAAATAAAATTTGCATATTTAAATCACCTACTGGCTCTGGTAAAACATTGATGATGGCCGAGGCATTAAAACGGCTTATTGATTCGCGCATAGACGACAAGAAATTTTCGTTTATTTGGATAGCAGTGAATAAACTTCACGATCAAAGCCGTAACAGCTTGAAGAAATACTACGATCAATTTGGTATTGGCCTAAAGTGTTCCTGTTTTGACGATTTGGACGAGCGCAAGATTAGCGAAAACGAAATTTTATTTCTGAATTGGGCCAGTATTAATAAAAAGGGTAATATCTATGTTCGAGAAAACGAAAGGGATAATAACCTAACAAACATCGTTGCGCGCACAAAAGATGAGGGCCGAATAATCATTTTAATCATTGACGAAAGCCACAGAAATGCGGAAACAGACAAGTCCAAAGAGCTCATTGAAGATATTGGCCCGAGGGCGACAATTGAAGTTTCGGCTACGCCACAATTAAGAGGCATATTTCATGGCGTAGAAGTAGAGCTCAAAGATGTGAAGGACGAGGGAATGATCAAAAAAGAAATTGTCATAAACCCCGGATTTGAAAGCTACAAACTTGATAAAAAGATTAAAGATAAAACGGCAGATGAAATTGTAGTTGAAGCTGGACTTAAGAAGCGTGCAGAGCTTGCTAAAAATTATCAGGAAGAGGGCTCGAACGTAAATCCATTAATGCTTATTCAGATACCAGATGCGCGAAGGGGATTGATTGATAAAAAAAGTACAATTATTCAGTTACTCGCAAAATACGGAGTTACAACCAAAAATGGTAAACTCGCTATTTATCTTTCAGAAAAAGACAACAAAATAAATCTTGAGAACATAGAAAAGAACGAGAATGAAGTTGAGGTAATGATTTTCAAACAAGCCATTGCTGTGGGTTGGGATTGTCCGCGCGCCGCGATATTAGTGCTGTTCCGCGAATGGAGAAGCATGATTTTCTCAATTCAAACCATCGGACGCATTATGAGAATGCCGGAGTGGCGCCATTATAAGAATTCTGAACTTAATCTTGGCCATGTCTTTACAAGCTTGAGTGATATAGGAATTGCCGAAGATATCGCAAAGGAATATATTACTGTTTTTGAGGGTAAAAGGATTGATAATTATAAGGACGTCAATCTTATTTCTTTTCATTCAAAGCGCTTCCGTGAGGAAACACGTTTATCCTCGGATTTTGTGCCAATTTTTTTTCAAGCCACCGATGAACTAAAACTTAAATCAAAAATATCGCTTAAGCATAGCATTGTTGATACGAAGCTTATAGCAAGTGGACGAGTAAAAGACATAGACAAGGAAATTAAAAGCATAGAGAAGAAGGGAACATTAGATATACCAAAGAATGAGGTTGAGCTACAAAATGCTTTTGATTCTTTCGCGCGAGAGAATCTCACCCCGTTTGCCCCAGAGCTACGTTCAATAAAACGTATCAATGATTCACTTTATAGATTCTTTGATAAGAATTTCAAAATGGGCGTTGATGATTGGCCTAAAATTCAAGCAATAGTTTTAGCAGAAGAAAATCGGCAAGCTGTTATTGATACAATTAACCGAGCAAAAGAGCTTTATCAAGACGTTGTCGGTAGGGGTAAGCATGAGCTTATACAAGATGACGAACCATGGAACGTGCCGGAAACCATTAATTACAACTTAACTTTTGCTAAAAAAGATTATAAAAAGTCTGTCATCTGGCCTTATTATTCTAAAACAAAAGGCAATGATAATTTGTCGTCTTTTGAGGAAGACAGTGAGGTAGAGGTTTTCTTTATTAATTATTTAGAAAGGGCCAAACAGGTAAAATGGTGGTTCAAGAATGGCGCAAGAGATGGTTCGTATTTTGCGGTCCCTTATACGGAAGATGGAATTGAAAAACCATTTTACGTTGATTTTATAGTTATGCTAAATGATGGTAGAATTGGCCTATTTGATACAAAGGGCGGTATTTATGCTAAGACGGCAAAAGATCGCGCCGAGGGATTGGCAGAATATATTACGCAAGAAAACAAGAATGGTAATAAATTATTTGGCGGCATTGTTATTAAGGACAGGGGCAGTTGGCGTTATAACGACAACAAAAAATATAATTATAATCCAAAAGATCTTAAAGGTTGGAAGTTTTTGGATTTAATCAAACACAAGAGGAATCAATAATATGAGTAAATTTTTAGGCGTTTTTACCATATTAGGTATTTATATTTCAGGGATAACCATCTTGATCCAGTCTGGTTATAATGCCTATTTCGGTATCCCTTCGGCTTTTATTGAATCATCTTTAAAAGAAAATGTTCTTTACTTTTTCCAGTTATTTAATTTATGGAAAAGCGTTGTCGTATTAATAACATGGTGGATGTGGGTCATTTTTATTGTAGCGGTTTTAGTTATTATTTTCTTTTATTTTTCTCACTATATCATTAGGAAGATGATAATCTTTGCGGGGCTTGCCTTGGCAATTCTTTTACTACTGGCCTCCTATAATTTCGGTGGTTCTTGGGCCGCGGATAGAACCAATTTTTATATTTTACCCCATGGTTGTCTCACCGTAGATCAAAAGGAAACGTATCTAATTCCGACTTTATATGATGGGAAGGCGGTGTTAGTTCCTTTTGACGAGAACACCAGAAGATTGAAAGACGGTTTTATGGTTAAAGATATATCTGAATTGCCGTGTATGATAGAAACAAAGGAGGTTGGAAGGATTGAAAAATAAAAAATTAGATTAAAAAATCAATAATATGATTATTGCCAAAACAGAATCAACCCATTTGTTAAATTCAAATAAGGAAAAATGTAAACAACTCATCTCCTTCTCGAAATTAGGGGATAATGACATTATTGATACTTTAATTTCTTTACATCTTGTTTTGGAGGTAGGACTTAATCATTTTTATCGACACCTATCTCTGCTGTCCATAAAAAAGGATATTAGTCATCAAGAGGTGATAAAGAATATTGATAACATTAGTTTCATAGATAAAACAGTGCTTTTTATTTATAACTCTAAATTTAATTTTGATTCACCAGAAAAACTGATTAAGGCCGCAGAATGCCACAAAATAATTAATAGACTAAGAGACTTTGCGGGAGTAAGAAATAAGTTATTACATGGCCATTCTATCAGCACAATTTATTATGGAGAGGGGAGAAAAGAGAGGTCATCATTAAAAGAAAAGATTAACTTAAAATTTTTAAACCAACAAATTAAAACATTTCGTTTGATTATGGAGGGACTTAGATTTTATTTAGATTGCTTAGAATCATCCCTCACGGAGCAGGGCAAAAAAGATTTTAAGGAATCTTTTTTAGATGATAGTTTTATACCATCTGCGCGGCTCGATAGCGAATAGAGATATTTAATAAATATTTTAATCAATAGGTATGATTGAAATACATTTCGATGGCGCCTGTGAACCAATAAATCCCGGTGGCACTGCAAGCTATGGCTATTTAATTAAGAGAGGCGGTCAAATCATTGAGCGCGGTTCAGGCATTATAGGCAAAGGAGAGGGGATGACAAACAACGTGGCCGAGTATCACGGCCTGATTGAAGGAGTAAGGGCCTTCAAGAAGCTGGAGATTAAAGAGCGGGTAGAAATTTATGGCGATAGCAATATAGTGTGTTATGTTGTTGCTAAAAAATGGGGATGGAATAAGAAAAAGACGGTATGGGCGCCCCACCTAAAAGCCCCACATTTAAAGAAGCTACTTGACGAAGCCTTAAAACTATTAGAAGGAATAGATTATAGTATTCAATGGGTGCCGAGAGAAAAAAATCAAGAGGCCGATGATTTATCAAAAGAACCGCTTATTAAGGCGGGTATTGTTCAGTCCACTTACCCCAAATATAATTCTATAAAGAAAATAGATAAGAAAGAGAAAAAAGAGCACATCGTTAAACCTAAAATTAAGAAAAAACTTCAAGAGGGTGATGCTTGCCCAAGAAATTGCGATGGGATTCTTTTTTTGGTGGATGGCAGTAAAAGAATAACCAGGAAAAGACTGCGGAAAGCCTATCATTATGCGAAATGGCTTAAGTGTAAGAAATGTAGAGCCGTTTTCTTTGACGACAAAGACAAAGTTATTCATCAACGGGATTCTATATTTTAAAATATATTATATAATTAATAAAAATATATGTGGAAAGACTCTTCTAAAATATTCAAATCGATTTTTATTGTAATGTCTGTTATTATTATAATAGTCCTTTGGTCTGCTGTCTCATATTTTGGCATATCTTATGGCAAAGAGTTGTTTCAGGGTAAAACAAGTGATAATTCTACCGAGATAACCAACAATAATCTTACGGACACTTCTAATACCACTGACGCAGCACCGCCTGAGTCCGAAGATTGTAATGTCTATGGCATTAATTTGCACGGCGACATAGTAACCTATTATACCAGAGACGCTTTTGATGATCAGGGTAATTTAATATTTGACGAGACCTCTGCTGACGATATAAATTGGATCATGAGAGACGCCCAAAGTAATGACAATATAAAGGCCGTGGTGGTAGAAATAGATTCAAGTGGTGGTTCGCCTGTAGGAGGCGAAGAGATGATGTTGGCGTTTAAGCAGTCTAAAAAGCCAGTAATAGCCTTTATCCGCAATAGAGGTTTATCGTCCGCCTACTTAGCGGCTACGGGCGCACAAACCATATTCGCTTCTAAAATTTCTGATGTCGGAAGCATTGGTGTTACGATGTCCTATTTACAAAACACAGAACAAAATAAAATGAATGGTTTAACATATATAGATTTGAGTTCGGGTAAATATAAGGATTCTGGCAATCCGGATCGCCCCTTAACCGATGACGAAAAGCAACTGTTTATGCGTGATGTTAATATATCTTATGAATATTTTGTAAGTCTTGTCGCGCAAAATCGGAATTTAAGCATTGAAAAAGTAAGAAAATTAGCTGATGGGTCGAGTGTGATGGGCGAGCAGGCTTTAAAAGATGGTCTGATAGACAAAATCGGATTACTCCCAGATGTAGAGAGTTTTCTCACAGAAAAAATAGGCGCCCCCGCCAAAATCTGCTGGCAGAATTAAATGGTAGGTCGCGTAAAATTTGTTATAATCAAATTGGAGTAGTGAGAGTTGGTGTTTATCGGCTTCTGCTGATAACGGTGTTGTGCAATAAGCCCGCCATCCGCCTTGTGCGGTGGATTTGCCCAGCGATGGGTGAAAGGTGCGGTTAAAAGCAACACTGGCTTACTCGCCTCGCTGTAGCTTATGGCGAAGCGGGCGGACACACCAAGAGCCGCGTTTGCGGAAGCGAACAAAGAGCAAAATAAGCGACAAAACCTTGTTCTCCTTTCAGTGGCTTGTTGCTCCGACAAAAGGCGCCCATTTTGGGTTTTTCGTTTCCAAACAATAGCGCGCGACAGGGTGGGGATAAATATTTTTTTAATCTTGACGATTATTTTATAATTAGTATAATAATAGAACAATTTAATCATTGATTTATCAAGAGTGCGGCCAGAGCCCTGGCTCAATGACCCGCCAGCAACCCTTAAAACTGACTGTTTTAAGAAGGTGCTAAGTCCAGCCCATCATGGGAAGATAAAGGTCGATTTTGTATTTAACAAAGATCTTCCCCACCTGGGGAAGATTTATTTATTAACTTAGCAAACAAAAATATGTATATCATATCAATGTCTGTCGCTCGCTGTGAGGTTTGTGGCAGCAAGCGAGGTCACTTAATAGAAAAATATAACGGTCTGGTGCCCGTGTATTGCAAGTGTGATTTAAGAGAGGACGGAAAAAGGCTTGCCAATCCCTGTGCAATATTTTGCGAGGGGCACTATTTGGGTCCTCGCCCAATTTGGAAACCGATATCAGACCATAGAGATGAAAATGGTGAATGGCGGCATACGCCATATTTCAGTGGTTGCTTTTAATTGATTATCATTAACTTAAGAATTTATGGACATTGATCCAAAAGAATATAAAAAAGCAATCGAGCGTGGAACTCCTTTGGGTTTCGTACCGCATCGGCTCGAGATCGCCTGGAAGCCGGAGCTCAATCTTTTTCCCTTTAACGTTATGTTTCAGGGTCACACCACAAAGGACGGACAACTGATTACCGGCACTGCCATATACGAACCGAACTTTTGCACCTACAAGAAAGACGGGGATATAAGCGCTATGAGCTATCGAAACGCCTACTGCGGAGATTGTTATCTCATAATTTGTTATGACGAGAAGAACCAGCGGTATCACGGCGAAAAGTTCGTTAATGGTAAATACGTGGGAAGCGCGGATGGGGGGAACAATTGGCAAATGTTTTTTGTCCACTTAACGATGCTTGGACTTGTAAGCGGAGAACATTATAAGCGAATAAATATATGATTTGCCCACAAAAAAATGAGCACGATGAGCTTCCCAAAAAATCGGGAAACCAGGATCTAAATGGTGGCCCCAGGGTGGGGCAGAATTAGCCTAATTCTGGCACATAAACACCTTCATATTCCCGAATCCAGGTTCTAACGTCGTTCCATCCGGGGAGCTTAAAAAAGGCGAGTAGCAATATTCGTCTTTTTTGTATCTTGACATTTTTATCAAATAAGCTAATTTATAAATAACCAAAGGAGGGCAAACTAATAGGTAGGAGGTTTAGCTCTTCTTTGTTTTCCGAAAGCAATCTAACGGGAGGTATCATGAGAATGAACAATCGAGTCTGGGTGGCTGCTGATTTCAGCAATCCCATTAAAGCGCTGGCACTTGTTCGGCGTCTCCACGGCCTGGTTGGTGGATTCAAGGTCGGCCTTGAGGTCATCACCAGTATTGCTGTCTCGCTTCTGTCGGCCATGACGACAGACGAGGCTATGATCAAGCTGCGGGAGTGGAAGGAGCTTTTTAATGCCATCGGCCCCAACCTGATCTGGGATGGCAAGTTCGATGATATTCCAAATACTGTCAAAGCGGCCGTGGCTGCCCTCGGCCCTCTCAGTCCGGCCTATTGCACGGTCCACGCTTCGGCGGGGATCGAGGCACTTAAGGTGGCTGTTGCCAACCGTGGCGATACGGGTGTCATCGGCGTCACCGTTCTTACCAGTATTAACGAACAAGAATGCGTCAGCATCTTTGGCGGCCAGCCAGGCGAGAAGGTACGGCAGTTTGCTCGTATACTGCTTGCGGTCGGAGCCCAGGCTATCGTCTGTTCGCCCCAAGAACTTCGCATCCTCAAGGATGAGGGGTTCGTCCAACTCCGCAAGTTCACGCCCGGCATCAGGCCAGCTTTCATGTCGCCTGGTGGCGACGACCAGTCCAGAACCATGACTCCGGCAGAGGCCATCAGGGAGGGGGCTTATGGTCTGATCGTCGGTCGCCCCATCACTCAGCCGCCCGATTCAGTTGGTACGCCCGAAAGAGCCGTGGAGCTGATTGTCGAAGAGATCGAGTCCGTATAGCACCAAAACAAGGACGAGTAAACCATGAACGACACAGGAGTTCAGGCAATCCTTGCCAAACGTCAGGCTGTCATTACCAACAGCCATGTCGTCTTCAAGTCTGGAAAACACGGAACCGACTACGTCAACAAGGACGCCATCTATCCTTACGTTGAGGACGTCATGACCATCTGTCGAGAGATGGCAAGGGTCATCATCAACGAAGGAATTGAGGTGGATGTTGTTGTTGGTCCGACTGTGGGAGGGGTAATTCTCTCGCAGAGAGTGGCCCAAGATATCATGGAGACGCGTAGCCTTGAAGTTCTTTCTGTCTATGCCGACAAGGCAGAAGGCGGAGAGGGCAGAATTCTCAAGCGGGGATACGACAAGCTCGTGGTTGGCAAGAGGTGCCTAATCGTTGATGACGTGATGACTACCGGTGGTTCAGTGAAGGAAACCATCGTCGCCGTTAAACAGGCTGGTGGTATCGTGGTGGCCGTGATCGTCATCTGCAACAGAGGTGGTGTTACGGCATCAGATCTGGGCGTGGAACATTTCTACGCTCTGCTGAACTTGGACCTGCAGGCCTGGCCTCCGGCTGAGTGCCCGCTTTGCAGAGACAAGGTGTCCGTGAACATCGAGGTCGGACACGGCAAGGCCTTCCTCGAGGGTCGGTAAGCAACCCTCTGTCAGAACAGGGGGACATTCATCTAATCGCAATTGTGCGGTGGTGCGTGTCCCCCTTTTTTATTATTGATATATATTTTACCACTCCTTTACCAAATTAAATTTATCCCGAGAGGTTCGAACGTTGTCCCAAAGTTGATCCCAGGTATTGCCTTAAAGACTTTTTTAGGTTAAGGTAAGATAAAGGTCCATAAAAATTTTAAATAAATAATTTTATGAAAATATTCAAAACGTGGACATTTCGTTGGTGGGAAGTAAGTATAATCAAGTTATGTCTTATTTCCCTTGGTATTATTCTAACTATTTATTTCTACGATTATCTCGTTGGTTTATTATGGCTTTGGTGGGTGTTGTTTGTTGTAACGACAATATACTTTGTTTTCAGAATGATAAAAGAGAAATAGACAAGTTTTTTTGTTAGAATAAAATATATGAAAAAATATCCTTTGTGGCTATATGTATATAGCGGTGCATATCTATCGGTGGAAATAAGAATCGCTCAAAGGGTAGTTTTTTGGTATAATGAATTAATATGAAAAATAATAAGGGCTTCGCTTCAATTTTAATAGTTTTAATAGCAGTCGGTGTTTTAGTTTTAGGAGGGGGAGCGTATTATTTTTTAACAAAGAAGACGCCAGAGCCAGTTGCTTGTACTCAAGAGGCAAAGATTTGTTCTGATGGTTCCTCTGTTGGTCGCACTGGTTTAAGTTGTGAATTTGCAGAATGTCCCACAGTAAAAATATCCATAAATGATACTAAAAAAAATGTTTTAGTTATTGTTGACGAAAATTATTATGCTGGTTTATTTCCTTATTTGTCTGAATTTAAGAATGATGTCAAATCCAATTTCGAAGTTAATATAACCATTTTATCTATTGACCCCAATATCTATACCCCTGAAAAAATCAGGGAGCTATTAATAAGCGAATGTCAGATTGATTCGGTATCGGGTTGTAAAAATCTTGAAGGCGTAATTTTGGTAGGGGACATCCCTTACGCAATTTATGATAGCCCATATGATTCGAGCTCTGCCCCATTCATGTTTTATTATCAAGACCTTGATGCAACATTTAATAAAAAATCAAACGGTAATTATGATAAATATCTCACTTTTGGAGCCCATGAAGGTCCTGAAATTTATATTTAGTGGATAAAGCCCATAAAAGATCCAACTTTTGGAAATTATCAGGAACAATTAAATAATTATTTTATAAAACATCACAAATATCTTTCGGGAGAGACTCAGGCAGCGAAAAAAGTTTTATTAGCAACGCATTGTGACATAGCTACTGCCGGAAGCTGGTCTTTTATTTTCGAAAACTATTATGGCAGGGAGAATATTGTTGAGGTTTATCCTCAGGGAAGATGTGATGATTTATGCCCATTAAAACAAGAATTATTGGCTCAATTATCAGCAAAACCTGAAGTGGCTCGTTTACATTCCCACGGTGATCCATCTGGATTATGGTGCTTATCAAAAGAAGATATTAAAAATTTAGAATCACAGCCAGCACTAATGGCAAGTTGGGGTTGTGGTGTCGGAAACTTTTATAATTACGAAAGCGACTCTTTTCCGCTTGCGTTTATTAATGGAAAAGAACTGGGCCTTTCATTTATTGGTAAACTCCATTCTGAGGATATAGATACCAGCGGGGAGGGAATTAATTTTGTCAATAATGACATATATTTTTTTGAGAACTGGAATAAAGGGGAATATATTGGAAAAGCGCTTTTGGATATGGAGCAGAGTTTTGTGAACAAAACTTTCCCGCCGGGAGATGAACAACACCCGACTGATTTTAGCGTTAATCTTTATAGAATTAGCGGGCCATTACAAAGAATAATAATTGGTTCTCCTTTCGTCTATCAGCAGACGATCAGTCCAACAGAGCGCCGCCAGGCAGAGGCTCTTGTCCCAGCCGAGGATGTCGTCCCTCGGGCGCCAGCTCCGAACGAGCGTACACAAATAGCACCACGACCGTGAAAAATTTGAACAGCCCCAGTCTTGTAGTTCGTTAGACTAAAGAATTATCACAAAAGCCAGTTCTAATGTCGTCTCATTGCCCGAGTTGATAAAAGAGCCTTGTGTATAAAGGCTCTTTTTAGTATTGACAAGATTTTTTAAAATAGTATAATATAAACAATACTTAAGCAAAAATTTATCATTTTGTTCAAGTTTTTTATATAATCATAAAAAAGTAAACAAATGAAAGTTCTTACAAACATAAGATTTGCACAAACGGCCGGTATTGCTCAAAACTTGAAGCTATTTTTGAGTTTTGTAAAAAAAAGCAAAAAAGGCGTTTTAGAAGTAATAGGCGTAAATATAGTCGATCAAAAAGAAAAAAGATATAAAAGAATCAAAAATGGGAATGTCACAATAATTTCTATAAACATGCCCATTCCGAACATAAAAGATGTTTTAAATAAAGTTCAACACCTTGAGGAAGTAAAAAGAGAATATGCTCAAGTTATAACGGCCTATCGCGAAGCCATCAAAAAAGAAAAGCCAGATATGGTTTTGGTTAATGGAACTTATTATATGCCATGGTCTTTATTTCTTGCGGCAGATTTGGAGTCTGTACCGGTGGTTTTGCATTATCACGGGCTTCTAACCAAGGAAACAGAGGAATATCCTAAAAAGCAAAGGAAACTATTTAGAGATATGGAGAGATCGTTTGATAAGAGTAATTTATCATATATTTTTCCGTCAAAAATGGCCAAAAAGATGGTTGAAGGCCAGGTTTTTAGACATAAAATCAAAAAATATTTTATTTTACCAAGTCCAGTGCCTTTATATTTTTTTAATAACGATGGGTGTGGCGATAAAAGAAACATTGGCATAATAAGCAGATGGGCTAAAGTAAAAAATATAGATTTTTGTAAAGCATTGGCAGAATATAACAGCAAGAAGAATGGTAAATTTATTATAAACGTAATTACCGACTTAAATCCAGAGAGTCAGTGCTATAAAGCCTTGTCTCCAAAAATTAAATTTTGGCCCCCCCGAAGCAACAAAAGTTTGTTGGGTTTTTATAAAAATATGGGAATAATGATTAGTCCATCTCATTTTGAAACCTATGGCAATGTAGCCAAGGAAGCATTGGCAGCAGGAGTGCCGGCCATTATAAGCCACAACATGGGAGTTTCTGAAACGTTTGAAGGGCTTGGATTGAAAACCTGGATTGGAGATTTTTCTTCTATTAAAAAAATATATTCTAAAATAGAAGATGTGGCGGGTAGGGGAGTTGAGGATAGCATCCGATTAACAATTAAAAAATTATATTCACCAGAAAAAATATTTAACAAAATGGTTGATATATTAATATTTGCCCGGGAAAATGTTAAATGATTTTATAATATAACGAAAAGACATGGCGTGCGATAGTGTGGGGTAGAATTACCTTAACGGACTTAAGTCTGGCGCATGAACACGTCCACATTCCTGAATTCTGGCTCTAACGTCGTTCCATCCCCGGAGTTAGAAAAGACGAGTGGCAATACTCGTCTTTTTTGTATTCTTTTGATATAATAAACAATATGAAACAAAAAATTGCCTATTTGATAATTGTAAGTTATATGGCGACAGACAGATTAGAAGAAAAATTAGAAATTAAAGATATTCAAAGATTTAAAAAATTTAAACATATATATGTTTCCGAATAAACAAGGACTATCAAATAAAGAGATAATAAAAAGGCGACAAAAATACGGCCTGAACGTTTTACCCGAAAAACCTCCTCCTACCTATTTTTCCCTTATTGTCCGGCAAATTAAAAATCCTTTAATATATGTCTTGCTTTTAGCTAATTTAGTGACCTTGATTATTGGGCATTTTTCTGACGCGACGATCATTTTTCTGGCCGTGGTTATTAATACTGTTTTGGGATTTATTCAAGAAAGAAAAGCTTCTAATGCCATCTATGCCTTAAAACGCTATGTTGTCAGTCGGGTCATTACTGTTCGGAATGGGAAACGAGTGTCAATTGAAACCTCGCAAATTGTTCCAGGCGACACCGTAATCTTGGGCCAAGGATTAAAGGTTCCTGCCGACGGCAAGTTGATTTATACAAATCGTCTGTACCTTGACGAATCTATGCTGACAGGGGAAAGCGTGTCTGTTAAAAAAATCCAAAATGACGCTGTTTTTATGGGAACAATGGTTTCTTCCGGCCAAGCCATTATGTTGGTTAAAGGCACCGGGATCAACACAAAAATAGGGGCAATTGCCCTACAAATACAAGCGGCAGAGGGGGACACTCCTCTTCAGAAACAACTCAAGGGGTTTAGTAAACAATTGGTGATGATGATTGGCGTGTTGGTTGTGTTTGTGTTCATAGTCGGCCTCCTCTCTCGATTCAGCGTTATGGACATGTTCGTTACTTCTGTAGCTTTGGCTGTATCCAGCATTCCAGAAGGATTAATTATTTCACTAACGGTCGTGTTAGCCATTGGTATGCAAAATATTCTCAAGCGTCGCGGTTTGGTAAGAAAGTTGGTTGCGGCTGAAACTTTGGGAGGGGTAACAGTGATTTGTGTTGATAAAACAGGAACATTAACTCAAGGAAAAATGAAAGTAGTTGATGTTATTGGGAACAAGAATGATTTGGCGGAACAAGCGCTTTTGGCAAATGACTTAGACGATCCAATTGTAATTACGGCATTTGAGTGGGGACGAACAATTATTAGCGATTTTGTGGTTGAGCATCAAAGACTTGATAGTATTCCTTTCTCCTCTAAGGAACGGTTTTTTATTAGTCTTCACAAGTGGTCAGACAGCGAGAACAGACTTTATGTAAACGGAGCGCCAGAGCTATTGCTTCAATGGACGACTTTATCAGAGAAGGAGAAAGAAGAAATTCTTTTTATTATTAATAATTTCACAAAACAAGGGAAAAGACTCATTGGATTTGCGCGAAAAAATGTGTCTATCGACAAACAAGACCTGAACAGTTCTGATGCGAAAAACGGGCTTACCTGGATGGGGATATTGGCCTTTTCCGATCCTGTGCGCGTTGGCGTTAAAGAGGCCCTTGAACAGGCATCGGAGGCCGGTATACGCATCGTGGTCATTACTGGCGACCATTCAAAAACTTCAGAGTTTGTGTTGTCTGAATTGGGAATTTCTCTCAACAGTGAAGAAATTATTACGGGCGACGAACTAGAGCTTCTTTCTGCCGAAGAGTTTGCCCGAAAAATAAAGACCATCCGCTTATTCGCCAGAACCACACCAGATCAAAAATTGGCAATCGTTGAGACATTAAAGAAAAAAGGCGAAATAGTGGCTATGATGGGCGATGGAGTTAATGACGCTCCGGCCCTGCATGAAGCAGACATTGGTATTGTTGTGGGCGAAGCCACAGATGTGGCCAAAGAATCTGCCGATTTAGTGCTTCTTGATTCTAACTTTTCTACCATAGTAGGAGCTATTGAGGAGGGCAGGGCGATATTTGAGAATATCAGGAAAATTATTTTATATCTTATGTGTGATGCTTTTGCGGGAATTATTGTTATTTTAGGAGGTATTATTTTGGGTTTGCCATTACCCATAACCGCCACACAAATCTTGTGGGTGAACCTTATCTCCGATGGGTTCCCCTATCTTGCGTTAACAATTGATCCCAAAAGAGCGGATATTATGAAGGGAAAACCTCGTTTTTCGGGTGAACGATTGGTAAATGACTGGATGGTTGCTTTAATAGGATTTGTGAGTTTAATAGCTGGGTTAATAACAGTGGCCTCTTTTATTATTGTCTATAAAATGTCTAATGATCTTATTATTGCTCGTTCTATGGCTTTTATTACATTAGGCCTGAATTCCCTTGTTTATGTTTTTTCAGTAAGAGCGCTGATGACTCCTTTCTGGAAGAGCCGCTTATTTAAAAACCGTTGGTTAATTGTTGCTGTTCTTGCTGGATTTGGATTGCAGGTATTGCCGTTTGCAACATCATCTTTAAGGCAATTTTTTGGATTGAGCAGCCTCAGTCCATTTTATTGGTTGATTGCGATAGGGCTGTCAATTTTTATGTTTTTTGTGGTAGAGATATTCAAGTTTGTTTATCGGTTAAAGATAGCTAGAGTTCAAAATAGATACGTTAATTAAATAGAAATCTTTATGGTCATATGGTCATATAGCAGAAGCAGATTACACGATCTTTTATTGTCAGCTATGGATGAGTTGAGACACGAGGCGCCTCTTTTTATGGTGTTTCATTTGTCTCATTTTGCTTACTTGAAGGCGGCCGCCCCCCATCAGCAGAATCACCAAGCAGTCGTCCAGGATCGCTTATGGCGCCCAGAGGCAGAAAGTCCTGAGCCGACCTAGAGAGTTTTTAAAGGAGCCTTGATGGGGCTCTTTTTAGTATTGACAAGAAAGATAAAAGTAAGATAATAAAAAAACGGGAGGTGGCTCTCGTTTCCAAGGAGGTAACGTGTTAAGAAGTTTCGGTCCGAAGATGATGGTGGTTATTGAGGTTCGCTTCGGCGACAGAGATCAGCCGATAACGACGAAGACCTATGGTCTGGGCAGACCGTCGACCCGCGACACGGCCACAAACACGGCCAAGAAGAAAATCTTGGCATTTAAGAGCGCTCATCCCGACGTCCACATTATGGGTGCTCTCATTCAGGAAAGGGCGGGCTCAAGGTGGGTGGCCGTCGCTAACGTCTGCCTCTACTGAGGAGGCGATGAAGATGGCAGATAATAACGATGGACGTCGGCCAGGCGAGGACCGGGATACACGATATAGACGTGAAGAGTAAGCACGATGTGAACGAGACCACAGACACGAGCACATACAGAGCCACAACCTCAACATATCACCATGGCTACAACCCCCGCAATGGCCAACACGAGCGGCACAACGGCCCAGAATTCCCATTTCGGGGCCAATCCCAGTCATACCGCCGGCAAGTTCTTTATAGAGAGCTGGTGTTCAATCCGCCAGCTCTCTCACATTTAAAATAAATATGAAGAAAATTATCATCTCCATCATTATTTTAATTTTAGTGGTTATTGGTTTTTGGTTTAGCCGAAGATTCAGACACAAAAATTCAATTGTCTTGTTTTCCACAGCTAGACCGAGGGGCGGCGGTTTGGCTCTGGACAATCGCCAAAGAACTATTATACTAATTAATGGTTTATTATATCAGATAATATTTAAGCAGTATTAATAATTTTTTAATTTTATGGACAACAACATTATGCAAACAGAAACTCCGAAGATGCCGGAGTATCGGCCCCAGGCTGATCAAAAGGCAATAAAAATTAATTTAAAAATTAGGTGGCGAACAGTTATTATTATCGCCGTGATTATAGTTGTCGCCGTGTTAGTTTATTTTGGCCGGGGTTTGGTTATCGCGGCAACTGTTAACGGCAGCCCGATAAGTCGATCAGCCGTTATTCGGGAGCTTGAGAAGACATCAGGCAAAAACTTATTAGATTCTATGATTACCGAAAAACTTGTTAATAACGCCGCGCATGCCCAAAAAATTGTTATCAGCAATGATGTAATTAACGGAGAAATTAAAATAACCGAAGATCAGGTCGTGGCCCAAGGT
>Ga0268277_1001077_pt1 | contig 19800 bp, 18 predicted proteins | sample saktaG_5_FD_190132 | JGI IMG/M metagenome (GOLD analysis project Ga0268277, IMG submission 190132) | Saline water microbial communities from Sakinaw Lake, British Columbia, Canada - sak_2010_1_5_50m | ecosystem: Environmental > Aquatic > Non-marine Saline and Alkaline > Saline ...
CGTGTCTTGAGACGTACCGTTAATTCGGGTAACGAACGCAACCCTTGCCCTGTGTTTTAAATGTCACAGGGGACTGCCCGAGATAATTGGGAGGAAGGCGAGGATGACGCCAAATCAGCATGGCCCTAGATGACCTGGGCCGCACACGTGGTACAATGGCCGGTACAATGCGCTTCGATACCGAAAGGTGGAGATTAATCGCATCAAAACCGGTCTCAGTTCGGATTGAGGTCTGAAATTCGACCTCATGAAGTTGGAATTGCTAGTAATCGCCAATCAGCTACGTGGCGATGAATACGTTCCTGAGTCTTGTACTCACCGCCCGTCAAGCCAAGCAAGCTGGGGATAGCCGAAGTTCCATGAAAATGGGCCTAAGCTAGATTCAGTAAGAGGGGCTAAGTCGTAACAAGGCACGGCTAGCGGAAGCTGGTCGTGGATCATTTATTTAAAAATTTAGATTGCAAAATCTAGATGGAATGTAGTCGACTTTGTTCGAAGTCTTAAATTTGGATTTTGAACAGAAGCGTTTTGACCAGAGTCGCTTGAAATTCTGGTTATTCGAAACAACTTTAAGAAACTAAAACAAAAAACTGCTGAGCAGTCGGCGAGGATGACTGCCAGGGTTAACCCACCGAAAGGACACCTGGATTACAATTTGGTAGTCCTCCCCGTGGCGCCCTCGCCGACTGTTATTTTGTACATTTCAATCTGGGGGTCGCAAGCTCAAAGACCGCCTTGGTCAGGGGTGAGCACTCCACCGGCGTGGAAAATTTGCAGGTTCGAATCCTGCCGACTCCACTTAGCCGTTTTATATGCTTGCATATATCGCGGCCTTTTTTTATATAAAATAATGTGATAAAAAGAGTACATAATGCAATATATTACCAAAGAGGGGTTAGACAAATTAAAAAAGGAGTTGAAGGATATAAAAGAAAATCAGGTGAGAGAAACCAAAAAGCTTATTGCAGAAGCCAGAGCTTTTGGTGATCTTAAAGAAAATGCAGGTTACCACGATGCTAGAGATAAGATGTCTTTCTTATTAGGTAGAATAGAACAACTAGAAGTTGCGATAAACGAAGCTGTAATACAGGAAAAAGGTGGAAACGAAGCAGTGGGCATAGGGTCTAAAATAAAAATATTATTTGATGGCAAAGAAGAAATTTATGAGATAGTAGCTCCCACTGAATCAGACATTTTAAAAAATAAATTATCTTATGAGTCTCCATTTGGCCAAATGCTAATGGGAAGAGAACCTGGGAAGGAGTTTGATTTTGAGGGTGGCCCGAAAAAAGTAAGGATAAAAATAATAGAAATAAAATAAAAAAGACCGCAGAAATGCGGTTTTTTTTATGTGGACCCGGGGAGAATCTCACTGAGTTTCCCGAAGGCATTGTCTCCTCGCTTGCGAGCTCGTCGCAATTCGGGGCTTGGGAGTTCTCAACCTCCCGCGGGCTAAATAACAAAAAAGAATCCCTAGTGGGATCTTTTTAGTTAGTGGACCCGGGGAGAATCGAACTCCCAGCTTCTCGTTGCAAACGAGATGTGTTGCCACTATACCACGGGCCCAATTTTTCAATTAAGTATATAATACTCTACTTTTTCGCTATTTTCAAGCAATTTTTAGCTAAAACAGAGCATCTTGAAAAAAATGGGTTTTTGTTGTATAATGCGTATTAAGCAAAGTCGGCTATGAAACTCTTAAAATTTCCCAATTTAAGACAAACCTATGAATACGATTGTGGGGCTCAGGCTCTCCAGTCGGTTTTGGCTTATTATGGTATGGATGTAAGAGAGGAGATTATCATGAAAATTGCAGAAACCACTAGGGGTGGAACCAAAATTTCCGGGCTTACTAAAGTCGCCAGAAAATATGGCCTTAAAACTCGCGTAGCAAAATTAACCGTAGATAAAGTAAAAAGATATATAGACAGAAAAATTCCAATTATTTTGTTTATGCAGGCTTGGCCCAGCAAAAACAGGAAAGTTGTAAATTGGCTTCACGAATGGGATTCAGGGCACTATGTGGTGGCCATAGGATATGATAAAGACCGCATTTATTTTGAAGACCCAGCCAGTTTTAATATAGCTTATCTAACTTATGATGAACTCAAAACTCGCTGGCACGACATAGAAAACGATAAAAAATATGAACATTACGGGCTAGTTCTGTATGGTAAAGAGCCAGCCTTTGACCCAGCCAAAATAGTCCACATGGACTAGGTTGATTTTAGACTCAAAATATAGCAAAATTTATATATGGCGTTATCAATAGGGATTGTGGGGTTGCCTAATGTGGGCAAGTCTACATTGTTTAAAACATTAACCAAAAAGCAAGAGGTTTTAATTGCAAATTATCCTTTTGCTACCATTGACCCTAATGTTGGGGTTGTTTTGGTTCCTGACGAAAGAGTGGATAAATTAGGTGAACTTTCAAACTCTAAAAAGAAAATTTATGCTACGGTAGACTTTGTGGATATTGCTGGGTTAGTAAAAGGAGCGGCTGGTGGAGAAGGGTTAGGAAATAAGTTCTTGTCCCATATAAGAGAAGTAGATGCAGTACTGTATGTCCTAAGGGCGTTTGCAAAGTCGGACATTATTAATACCCAGGAAAACATAAATCCGTTGAGAGATAAGGAGATTTTAGATGTAGAGCTTATTTTAAAGGATTTGGAAACAATAAACAAAAGAATTGATGGTCTGGAAGGTGATGCCCGATCAGGAAAAAAAGAAGCTATAAAAGAAATGGCTGTGATTAAGAAAGCAAAAGACTTGCTTTCCCAAGAAAAAGTTTTAATTGACCAAAGCTTTAGCGACGAAGAAAAGGTAATCCTGAAAAACTTTCAACTTTTAACTTTTAAACCTCGCCTATATTTATTAAACGGTAAGGACGAGGAAATCGGGGACAAAATTTTTTCCCGAAAGCCCGGCTTTCGGGAAAATTTTATTGTTGTTGATGTTCAGTCTGAATTTGAAGCTGAAGGCTTAAGTAGAGAGGAAAGAAAAGACCTAGGCTTGTCAGAGCTTTCCGAAACTGATATTTTAGTAAAAAAATCTTACGAGCTTCTGGACTTGATTACTTTTTTGACAACAGGGGAGGATGAAACCAGAGCCTGGACCATAAAGAATGGTGATACGGCTCCCATGGCCGGAGCTGCTATTCACAGTGATTTTCACGATAAATTTGTAAAAGCAGAAGTAGTTTTTTGGCAAGATTTATTGGATAATGGGGGATATGCTAAGGCTAGAGAGCTTGGCAAAATCCGCACCGAAGGCAAAGAGTATATTGTCAAAGACGGCGACGTAATAGAATTTAAACACGGATAATGGCTGAGTTTACTATACAAAATATAAAACAAGGTGTTGTACAAGTGGCGAGGGCCATGGGATATGTGATTATAGATACCAGAGAAAATGGGGAATATAATTTGGTTAGAAAATTACACGGAGATAACTATCCCAGGTTTCATATTTATTTAAAAGTAGCGGGCGATAGGTATATATTTAATTTGCACTTAGATCAAAAAAAGCCTGTTTATAAAGGCACCCATGCCCATAATGGAGAATACGAGGGCCCCGCAGTGAAAAACGAAGCCGATAGGATAAAGGAAATTATAAAATAAAGTTATCCACACCCTAGGGGGTTGATTTACTTTTAAATGAAGAGGATAATAACATAATATAAATTTTCACCAAAGGTCGAATTGATCTTTTGAGTTAATTAAAATTAAAATAGCGTAGTTAACGAGGGATAAGGCATCGTCGCAATTTAGGGCATAATGTATAAAATGTATTTAGCCTAAAATTACGACATGATTTTATTCGCCTCGCTCATAAAATCACATGACATATGCAGATTGGCTATCAGTTGTGCAACCTTTTTTGCAGCAATTGATATCTTTTATCGCTAACTTAGTTGTGGCCGTAGTAGTATTTATTATTGGCTACTTAATTTCTGTTGGAATTGGTAGGCTAATAACAGAAATTTTAAAGTCAGTTAAGTTTAATAAATTATTTGAAAAAGAAGGGTGGAGAAAGGCATTGCAACGAGCAAATGTTGACGTAAATCCATCAGAGTTTATTGGAGCAATATTTAAGTGGGTTTTTGTTATTGTGTCTTTGTTGATCGCTGTAGACATTCTTAAACTAACATCGTTTGCAGGATTTTTGACACAGGTATTATTTTACCTGCCAAACGTAATTGTAGCCGTATTAGTATTTGTGGTTGCAATTATTATTTCCGACATTGTTGAAAAAGTAGTTAGGGCAACGGTTGAAAGATTAAAGGTAGGTTCCGGCTATATTGCCGCTTCTATTGTAAAGTGGGCAATTTGGGTATTTACCTTTTTCCTAATTTTAGACCAGCTATTACCATCCAGCCTTTTAGTGAAAACTCTTTATTCTTCAATTGTATATGGAATTGTTGGAGCATTAGCATTGGGTGTTGGGTTAGCCATTGGATTAGGTGGAAAAGACACAGCTGGAAAATTAATTGCTGACATGTACAAAAAGATAGAAGAACGCTAAATTTTAGACATTTGATTTGCCCTGAAAGCAGGGTTAAGTAAAACAAACAAAAAGACGCGTACGTACCGCGCCTTTTTGTTTGTATGGGTATTGACACGGATAAATAAATAGAATAAGATGTATTTACATGGTAAATATTGTAACCACTATCAACAAAAAGAGAAGCGGCTAAGAGCGACTTATTTTCTGGTTGATTGACCGCTTCAAATGATGGCGGTTTTTTATTTATCAAGAACATTGATAATTGAATAATCTTATTAATTTTTTTAAGAAGGGTCTTATAATTAATAAGATGTAGGTAAAAGCATATATACAAGTTACAAGTTCATAAAGATACATAAAATCTGTATCTATTAGAAACTTACGCAAAAAATTCTTCCATTTAGCAAAAAGGATGGAAGAAGGTGAATAATTATTCCTGATAAATTCAAAAGTTGAGTTTATCGGAGGATAGGTTATAAGCGAATGGTGGATGCCTAGGGATATTGATGCGACGAAAGACGTGGCGTGCCTGCGATAAGCATCGGGGAGGTGGCTAGCAACCTTTGATCCGGTGATTTCTGAATGGGAAAACCCAGCATTGTAAAACAATGTTATCTGTAGCAATACAGAAGCGTACCCGGTGAAGTGAAACATCTCAGTAGCCGGAGGAAAAGAGAACGAAGTTTATTCCCTTAGTAGTGGCGAGCGAACAGGGAACAGCCTAAACCAATTTTTATAATTGGGGTTGCAAGGTTATAGCGTCGGGAGCACTTACTTGTCCCGCTTCGCGGGATAGGTAAATGTTTGCCGAGGGAGAGTATTTAGGTAGAAGTTTTAAAAGAAGCACTCTGGAAAGAGGCGCCATAGAGGGTAATAGCCCCGTATTCTAAAAGACTTTTATGCTCCTTGCTATTTTTCTTAAGTACTGTCGGGAATGATAACCTGGCAGGAATCAGGCCGAACTATCGGCCAAGGCTAAATAATCAATATCACCGATAGTGAACCAGTACCGTGAGGGAAAGGTGAAAAGTAGGGGGTTGACCCCGGTGAAATAGTACCTGAAACCATTTGCTTACAAAGAGTCGGAGCTCCAATTTATTGGGGTGACGGCGTGCTTTTTGCAGAACGAGCCAACGAGTTTGAATAGCCAATAGTCTAAGCCCCTACGGGGCGGAGGCACAGCGAAAGCGAGTGTTAATAGCGCGAAAAATTATATTGGATATTCAAGACCCGAAGCCAGACGAGCTTACCATGGGCAGGATGAATTCCTCCGAAAGGAGGAAGGAGGTCCGAACCCGTAAGGCGTGCAATCCTTTGGGATGACCTGTGGTAAGGAGTGAAAAGCTAATCGAGTTTGGTAATAGCTGGTTCTTCCCGAAACAGCTTTGGGGCTGGCGTCTATCGTCAGAATACGGGGGTAGAGCACTGAATAGAATTCCGTGGAGTTTCTCCAGGTTTTCTAATCAAACTCCGAATACCGTATTTTATGGGTAGGCAGTTAGAACGCGGGGGCTAAGCTCCGCGCTCAAAAGAGAAACAGCTCAGATCATCGTCTAAGGTCCCTAAATTAAACTAAGTGTTATTAAGGAAGTATTTTGCCCTCGACAGGCAGGAAGTTAGCTCAGAGGTAGCTATCTTTTAAAGAGTGTGTAACAACTCACTGCCCAAACTAATTCGTTTTCGGATTGGAAGGGCAAGATGCGCCAAAGATTACCGGGGCTCAAGTTTAATACCGAAGACATGGATTTTAGTAATTTATTACTAGAGTGGTAGGGAAGCATTCCTAGGGCGTCGAAGCAGGAGGGTAACCGACTGTGGAGCGCTAGGAAGAGAGAATGTTGGCCTGAGTAACCGCATTGCAGGTGAGAGCCCTGCACACCGAAAGTCCAAGGTTTCCTTGGCAATGGTATTCAACCAAGGGTTAGGCGGTCCTAAGGCAAACCCGAAAGGGGTAGCTGATGGCCAGTCGGTTAATATTCCGACCCCTCTTTATTTTTTCAATAAAGTGCGGAATTTAGTAAGCAAGGCGATTTATTGGATTATCGTCGGCAACATGACGCAAGAAGTGTTGACGGGAAGTCGTATTTATACGGCGAACCTTGCTGAGCAAGTTTCCTAGAAAATCTTTATTTAAATAGAATGAAGAGTCCGTACCGCAAACCGACACAGGTGGACAAGCGTAAGTATGCTAAGGTGAACGGGTGAAACCTCGTTAAGGAACTCGGCAAATCAGTGGCCGTAAGTTCGCAATATGGCCTGCCCTGCACGCAAGTGTTTGGGCTGCAACAAACGTACTTCAACCGACTGTTTATCAAAAACACAGCTCCCTGCTAACTCGTAAGAGGATGTATAGGGGGTGAGGCCTGACCAGTGTTGGAATGTTAAGTTTGGGGGTCCTAGTTTTCGGATTAGGGCTCACTGAATGAAGCACCAATGAACGTCGGCGATAACTATAATCGTCCAAAGGTAGCGTAATCCCTTGCCGGGTAAGTTCCGGCCCGCATGAATGGCTTAACGAGTTGAAGACTGTCTCAACGAGGCGCCCGGTGAAAATGCAGTAACGGTAAAGATGCCGTTTACCTGCGGCTAGACGGAAAGACCCCGGAAGCTTTACTATAGTTAGATATTGGGTTATGGTTTTTAATGCGTAGCGTAGTGGGTAGGATTTGAAGTGGGAATCTCGGTTCTCGTGGATCCAACAATGAAACACCCATCTTTGAAAATTATAATTCTAATCCTCTTTACTGAGGTGACAGTGTTTAATGGGTAGTTTAAGTGGGGCACTTGCCTCCTAAAAAGTAGTGGAGGCGTTTAAAGGTTGGCTAGCTTCGGATGGAAATCGAAGCGATAGGGCAAAGCCATATGCCAGCTTTACTGCAAGACGCCTATGTCGCGCAGTTGCGAAAGCAGAACTTAGTGAACCGACTCGTTTTTATAGAAAACGAGAAGATCATCAGCCAAAAGCTACTCCGGGGATAACAGACTAGTACCGCCCGAGCGTCCATAGCGACGGCGGTGTTCGGCACCTCGATGTCGGCTCAACTTATCCTGGGGCTGGAGCAGGTCCCAAGGGTTTGGCTGTTCGCCAATTAAAAAGTTACGTGAGCTGGGTTCAAACCGTCGTGAGACAGGTTGGTCCCTATCTACCGCAGGCGTTGAGTTTTGAGGAGATTTGTTCCTAGTACGAGAGGACCGGAATGAACTGACCTCTGGTGTACCAGTTGTTCCGCCAGGAGCATCGCTGGGTAGCTAAGTCGGGAATAGATAAGCGCTGAAAGCATATAAGCGCGAAACTAACTCCAAGATGAGAACTCTCAGATTTCCCGAAGATTACGGGATTGATAGGCTCCAGGTGTAAGCGTGGTAACGCGCTAAGCCGGGGAGTACTAATAAATCATTTTATCCTTCGATATACTCAGTATTTGAGTTATCAGAAATTTTCACAGCGTAAGTTACGCTAATAGATACAGATTTTAGGTATTTTTTAAGGAATTAATCGTGAATAGTGTAAGAGAACTATACTGGAAGTGCTCCACCTGATCCCATTTCGAACTCAGAAGTGAAATCTTCCAAGGCCGATGGTAGTGCTTTTGCGCGAGAGTAGGTAGTTCTCCTACACTGTTCACGATTCTAAAAACAACAAAAACCCGGTTTAATCACCGGTTTTTTGTTGTTTGTTTGCATTTATAATACTGCTGGGGTAAAATGCAGATAATCAAACATTCATGAATGGTGTTAAAAATTTTTCTTTAAATAAAAAAAATAGCACATTGCTTAAATATGTAATCGGAGCAATTGTGCTTTTTTTATTCCTTGGGGTGCTTAATTTATTTTCTCCACAAATTAAGAATTTATTTTATTTGGCCTCCAAGCCCATTGAAAAACAGTTATGGTTTGCGGGGGAATCTGTTTCCGGTTTTACGTCCTCTATTTTAAAGGTTGGTTCCTTGTCTAAAGAAAATGAAAATTTAAAAACTGAGAATCAAGAACTTTTATCACAAATTACCTTTTTGCAGAATGCAAAAAATGCGCTGGAAAACCAGGCCGATGCAAACGCTACGTATATGGATAAAAAATTTAATCTTGTAATGGCTGGAGTAATGGGCCTAAATAATCAGGACGAAATCACCATTGACAAGGGTTCATTAGATGGAATTTCGGACGGCATGCCAGTGGTTAATCAATATAATGTGCTTTTTGGAAGAGTTTCTAAGGTTTTTAATAACTTTTCCAAGGTAATGCTTATTTCTAGCAAGGATAGTGTTTTAAATGTAAAAGTACAGCAGAACATTGATGAGGTAGAGATAAAGGATATTCTTGGAGTTGTAAAGGGCAACGACGGACTATCGGCTTTTTTAGACCTGGTTTTAGTGGATGACACTTTAATCCAAGGGAACACTTTAGTAACGTCATCTCTTGAGGGAACTCTTCCAAAGGGGCTTCTTGTAGGAAAAATAACAGAGGTATCTAAAAATGACCAAAATCCCCATCAACAGGCAAAAATTCAACTATTTTTAGAACCTAGCTCTAATAATCTTTTTGTCATAACTGATTACAATCGAGAAGAAAATTAAATCTTAACAATCAACCGTGTGGTATAAATACTTAATTACAGGTTTATTTTTTTATTTTTTTTCACTTCTCCAAAATAGTTTTTTTGCACATTTGAATCTATGGGGGGCAGTGCCTAATTTGGTATTTATTTTTTTTGTGTTGCTTACTTTTTTTACGCAAAAAAAAGATTATTATTTTATTATTTTCTGCGCTTTTGTGGCAGGGTTGCTAATTGATATTTTTTCCTCCTCATATATAGGAACATCTGTTTTACTGCTGATTGTTATAGGGCTTGGCATAAAAAAAATTCAGGGGGATCTTTTTGAGGGCGGTCGAAAACCCATGACTTTTTATTTTTTGGGCCTTTTTTTTATCGCATTTCTCGTATATAGCTTTTTAATATACTTATATTATTATTTTTTAGGTCCAAAAGAAGCTTTTTTTGTGTTTGATTCTAAATTATTTTTCGAGATAATTTATAATTTAGTTTTTGCTTTTCTATTTTTTCTAATTTATAAAAGGTTTTGCGTAAATGCTTTTGACAACAGACAGTTAAATTTGTTTAAAAAATAAATATGTTTAAAAAATACCGATTAAAAAATGCATTTTCAGATATAGAACCTCACGAGGTTTTTTTAGATAAACTGGCCCAGGTTAAAGAAGAGGAGTTTGGCATTTCTGAAAAAAAGTTTGAGGTTCCATTGAAGGAAAAAATATCTTATATTTTGTTCGGCCTTTTTTTGTTATTGGCATTAGTTTTATTTTCAAAAACTTTTTATTTTCAGATTATAAATGGAAAAAAATTATCTGTAGCAGCCGAAAACAACAAAGGTTCAGCCAGTTTGATTATACCCGAGCGTGGAATAATCTATGATAAAAATCTAAAAAAATTGGTTTCTAATTCTCCTGCATTTGATTTGATTTGCGAGCGTTCTCAATTTTCCTTGGCATCTGAAAAAGGTTCGAGCAAGATTGAAAAAATATCAAATATTGTAGGCGTAGACCCAATAGACTTAAATAACAAAATTCAGAGCGCTAACTCGTCCGAAGTTTTGGTGGCCGAAGATTTGAACCATGAATCGCTCTTAGTTTTAGAGGCAGAGATGAACAATTTGGACGGATGTAGAATCCAGCAAAACACTTCACGTAATTATGTTTATGGGCCAATTTTTTCACAGGTTTTAGGATACACCGGTAGAATAAACAGCGATGAATATTCAACTTCAACTGGTTATTCAATTAACGACTATATGGGCAAAAATGGCTTAGAAAAGTATTATGAACAATATTTGAGAGGAATTCCCGGTCAGGTAAAGCGAATAAAAACCGCTTCAGGAAGCGAGCAAGGTATTCAGATAATGACAGACCCCGATTCTGGTAAAAATCTTGTATTAAACATAGACGCCGATTTACAGCAGGAAGTTTATAACGCATTGGAAAAAAGCATTTTAAACGTAGGAGCAAAAAAAGGGGCGGTTGTAGTAATGGATCCCAGAACTGGTGCTGTGCTTGCCTTGATCTCATATCCATCCTACGACAACAATCTTTTCTCTAAAGGAATTTCTCAAGAAGACTACAGCGCCCTTATAAACGACCCAAATCAACCCTTTTTTGATCGTGTAATTCAGGCCCAATATCCAACCGGCTCCACAATAAAGCCGTTTGAGGCCTCGGGGGCTTTACAGGAAAACTTAATTTCTCCAACAAAACAGATTAACGACCCCGGGTTTATAGAAATTCAAAACAAATATGACCCAAGTATTGTTTATCGTTATGGCGGAGTAACCCCGCATGAGTGGGTAGATATGAGAGAAGCAATTGCGGTTTCTTCAAACATTTATTTTTACACAGTTGGTGGTGGCTATGGAGATCAACAAGGGCTTGGGCCAGCTAGAATAAAAAAATACCTTGAACTTTTTGGATGGGGAAAAATTACTGGAATTGATTTGCCTGGAGAATTCGCGGGCTTGGTTCCTGACCCAGCATGGAAAAAGGAGAATCTTGGCGAGGCTTGGTGGGATGGTGATACATACAATCTTTCCATAGGGCAGAGCTATCTAAAGGTTACTCCTTTACAGGTAGCTGCTGCTTATTGTGCGATTGCAAATGGTGGGACGCTTTATAAACCCCAAATTATGAATAAAATTATTGGACCTTTAGAAAGTTCTGCACAACCAGTAAAAAGTTTTGTGCCTGAGGTGGTAAGGAGTAATTTTATAGATACAGATAATTTAAAAGTAGTTCAGGAAGGTATGTATGACTGTGTAAACAAAGACTACGGTTCTTGTGCCTCTCTAAAAAATATTCCCGAAGAAGTGGCTGCTAAAACAGGAACAGCAGAGACCGGTAAGGATGGGTCTTATAATGCTTGGGTGTCTGCCTACGCTCCCTATAATAATCCAGAAATTGTTATTGTTGCTACAATTGAAGGTGTAGATGGCTTGCAATCTGCAACCTTGCCAGTAGCCCGCGATGTTTTGCAGTGGTATTTTTCTAAATAAAAAAAGCGCCGAAGTGTTTCTCATTGGGGAGAAACAACAACGGCGCATAGCGCTGGGCGGGTCGCAAGGCTGAAAGTCCTGCATCACTCGGGTGCGGAACACCCGGGGGAGTAACGCCACAGCGTTTATATTAAACTGACAGTTTCCCGCCAGTTTACCAAAGGAAAAGTGCAATGTCGTCGCGATTTTCTTTGCTTCTTATCGCATAGGCCAATTTTTTATTTTCGGCTGTTTGCGTGGGGAAGAATCTCCGACGACACTGGTACTTCATGTAAGTCCTACCTGTACCCAAGGGTAGGGAAGTCCCTTTTATCTACTATAATTTATCTTAGCATATTATGAGACCCTTGTCAAGAGCTTGTAGGGTTTTTGCAAGTTTGTTATGATAACATAATGTCATTCCCAGCTTGACTGGGAATCCAGGGTTTTATCAACAGATTCCCGCCTTCGCGAGAATGACAAGAAGCGTTATGCCAAGTATTGATGAACTTCGTAAAACAAGAATTGAAAAATTAAATAAGCTCCAGGCAGCTGGACTTTTAGCTTATCCTTCCACAACAAAAAGAACTCACAGCGTGTTAGAAGTTTTAGAAAACTTTAAAAAGCTTTCGGGCAAACTTCTCGGTAAAAAAACAATTATAGTAACAGGTAGAATAATGGCAAAAAGGGGACAGGGTGGTTTGACTTTTATTGATATAAATGACGGCTCTGGTAAACTTCAGGCCGTTATTAAAGAAGATAAGCTCGGATCAAAAGGTTACCAGTTTTTTTTAGATGTCTTTGACATAGCAGACTTTGTAGAGGCTAAAGGAACTCTATTCACCACAAAAAGAGGAGAGAAAACTCTTGAGGTGGAGGATTATAAAATGCTTTCAAAGGCACTTTTGCCTTTACCAGAAAAATTTCATGGTCTCTGCGATGTGGAGGAGTGTCTAAGAAAAAGATATTTAGATATCATATTTAATCCAGAAGTGAAGGCAATGGTTCAAAAAAGGACTGTTTTTTGGGCTTCAATGAGAGAATTTTTAATTAGCAAAGGATTTTTGGAGGTAGAAACTCCTGTCTTAGAAACAACTCCAGGAGGAGCCGATGCCAGGCCATTCATAACTCACCATAACGCATTAGATTTAGATGTCTTTTTAAGAATTTCAGTTGGAGAATTATGGCAAAAACGGCTGATGGTTGCAGGCTTTGAAAAAGTTTTTGAGATTGGAAGAATTTTTAGAAATGAAGGGATGGATGCTGAACATTTGCAGGATTACACAGCAATGGAATTCTACTGGGCTTATACAGATTATGAAGAAGGAATGAAGTTTGTAGAAGAAATGTACAAATATATTGCCAAAAAAACTTTTGGCACGCTTAAGTTTAAAATAAAGGGATTTGATGTTGATTTGGGAAAAAAATGGGAAAAATACGATTACACTGCAACAATTTCCAAATATACAGGAGTAAATATAGAATCTGCAAGTTTGCCTGAAATAGAAAAAACCTTGCAAAAACTAAAAATAGATTACGACAAAAATGGTTTTAATATTACAAGGGCAATAGACAATCTTTGGAAATATTGCAGAAAAAATATTTCTGGCCCCGGATTTTTAATTAATGTACCTATTATAATGGAACCATTGGCAAAAAAAATGGAAAAGAACCCAAAACTGGTTCAACGCTTTCAAGTAATTTTGGCTGGCTCTGAAAACGGAAAGGGTTTTTCAGAATTAAACGATCCCATTGACCAAGCCGAAAGATTTGCACAGCAACAAAAATTACGAGATGCTGGAGATGATGAGGCTCAAAGATTTGACAAGGATTACATTGAGGCAATGGAGCATGGAATGCCACCAGCCTGTGGTTTTGGAGTTTCAGAAAGATTGTTTAGCTTCTTAATGGACAAACCTTCTCGTGAATGCCAAATATTCCCATTAATGCGCCCAAAATTATGAAAAAAGTAATGGTGTTTGGCACGTTCGATGGATTACACGATGGCCACCTGGATTTTTTTAGGCAGGCAAAGGAACATGGAGATTTTTTAATCGCTGTTGCTGGCCGAGATGTGAACATAAAAAAAATAAAAGGCCATTTTCCTAAGAGGAGAGATCGTGAAAGATTGACCGATCTGCAAAGATGCAAACTGGTTGATAAGCCTGTTTTGGGTTATGAAGATGATGTTTATATGACAATCGAAACACTAAAGCCAGATGTTATATGTTTAGGTTATGACCAAATCTCTTTTTCTAAGAATTTAAAAAGCGAGTTAAAAAAGAGGGGATTGAAAATAGAAATTTTTAGAATGAAAGGATATAAACCAAACAAAATGCATTCATCTATTCTAAAAAATAAAAAGTAAATTTATGTTAGATATAAATCTTTTAAGAGATACTCCTGAGAAAGTAAAACAAGCGTGTGAAAAGAAAAATGTTAAATGTAATGTTGACAGGATTTTGGATTTAGACAAAAAGAAAAGAGAATTAATGACAGAGATGGAAGCTCTAAAAGCAGAACAAAATAAAATAAGTAGAGGCGGAAAAGATAATAATGTTTTGATAACTCAGGCAAAAGAAATAAAAGATAAAATAAAGTCTATGGAGCCTGAGTTGGAAAAAACAGAAAAAGAATTTAACGAATTATTGATGGGTTTGCCAAATATTACAGCAGATGATGTTGTGGCAGGGGGAAAAGAAAACAACAAGGTTTTAAGACAATTCGCTAAAAGGCCAAAATTTACGTTTAAGCCAAAAGACCATGTGGAGCTGGCCACCAGCCTTAATCTTATAGATTATGAAAGAGCGGCCAAAATGTCTGGCGCAGGATTTTGGATTTATAAGGGGAATGGAGCGGTTTTAGAATGGGCTTTGCTCAATTATTTTATTGATTTTCACAGGAAAAACAAATATACATTTATAATGCCACCGTATTTGCTAAAAGAAGAATCGGCCTATACATCGGGACATTTACCAAAATTCAGAGATGACCTGTACTGGACTCAAGATAAATTATGCCTGGATGCAACCAGTGAAATGATGTTGGGGAATTATCATAAGGGCGAGATTTTAGATGAAGAATCGTTGCCTTTAAAATATTTTGCGTATTCTGCCTGTTTTAGGCGTGAGGCTGGTAGCTACAGAAAAGAAGAAAGGGGTATGATAAGAGGACACCAGTTTAATAAAATAGAAATGTTTCAGTTTACAAAGCCAGAGCAGTCCTGGAAGGCTTTTGATGAGCTGGTAAAAAATGCCGAAAAACTGGTGGAAGGTTTGGGCCTGCACTTTCAGTCTGTACAGCTGGCGGCAGAGGATATGTCTGAAGCCATGGCAAAAACAATTGACATAGAAGTTTGGATCCCAAGCATGGAAATTTATAAGGAGGTCAGTAGCGCCTCAAACGCTTTAGAATATCAGGCAAGAAGAGGAAATGTAAAATATCGAGACGAAAAGAATAATAAAAATAAATTTGTCCATACACTAAACGCATCGGGTTTGGCAACAAGCCGACTGCTCCCCGCGATTTTAGAGCAGTTTCAGCAGAAAGATGGAAGTGTAAAAGTACCAAAGGTTCTGCAAAAATACTGCGGCTTTAAAATAATAAAATAACGAAAAAATATACCTATTTTAACACCTCAGACAGTGTCTGAGGTGTTTGTTTAAGCAAAAAAAGACCCCGCAATCCATTACTGGACACGGGGCAGAGGCTCGACTAGCGGTTAATCGGCTGGCAGTAAGTTACCGTTTTTGTCCACCTTGATTTCTTCAACAAATGTCAAGTGTTGTGGGGGCAAGATATTTTTGGTATTATTAAAAAATTATGGAAGTAAATATTAATGGGGTCAAAACTAGTTACTTATCTTTTGGCACAGGCAAACCCTTTATTATTTTGCATGGTTGGGGGTCAGCTTCTGACAGATGGATAACAGAGGCTGAAATTATTGCTGGAAAAGGGTACCAGGTAATTGTGCCCGATTTGCCTGGTTTTGGAGAGAGCGAAAAACTGGTTAGTCCGTGGAGAGTAAATGACTATTTAAAATGGCTGGAAGATTTTACAGCCGAGCTTCGCATCCAGGATTTTTACTTACTCGGGTATTCTTTTGGTGGGGCGGTGGCAGCTAAAATGGCTGTAAAATATCCGCAAAGAATACAAAAACTATTTTTAGTTGCTTCAGCGGTGATACGCAAAAAATCCGCACAGAAAGATGTTTCTGCTGGTCTTGCAAAATTTATAAAACTTTTTTATTTCCTGCCATTTTACGCTTTTTTCAGAAAAGCTATCTACAAATTTATAATTAGAAAATCAGATTATGTTTACGCAGAGGGCGTAATGAAAGAAACTTATCTAAATGTAATTTCTGATGACGTTTCTTATAAACTATCTTTTATAAAAGTGCCCACAGTTATTATTTGGGGAGACAAAGACCAGTCTGTGCCAATTGAGGATGCGCATACTATAAACGAAAAAATAAAAAATTCTAAGCTCGTTATAATACCAGGGGCAGATCACTTAATGCATAAAAAATTGCCCGAACTTTTGGCCGAAAAGATAATAGAGAATATGTGAACACACTCGGCAATCAAACTTTTTTCCGGCTATCTGGCACTTCGTGTCTCAGAGGCCTGCAAAAAGTCTATTGCCTCGCTAAGTTCTAATTATGTTTTTGTTTTTGACTACTCTTTGGTTTTTTTGGGAGCTAAAATACGTTCTTTTTTGGCTGTATTTATGGCAGTTAAAAGAATATCATTTTGGTAGATTTGTTGACCATTTCAGTACCTCTAAAGGAAAGAAATTGTTATTCGGCTATGCCCAGATTTTCAAACTTTTTTTGCTTTTATTTCTACTACTAAACAACAGCTTATTTTCATATTTGTTCTCCATTTTATTTATAGTTTATTCTGTTGAATGTATACTTTTTTTAAGGCAGTTATTTTTAAAATCATTTAAAAAGCCCGTTGGAACTTACAAAATTCTTTTCTTATCCCTAATCTCATTCGCAGTTGTTATAGTATTTTTAAAATGGATATTTAGCTTTAAAGACGAGCTACAGGTGCCTTGGCTTATTACATTCGATATTTTAACTCCGGTAATTATTTCCGCGATAGTGCTTTTATTCCAGCCCGGTTTTGTTGCAATGCGGAAAAAAACCTTACACCAAGCAACCGAGAAAATAAAAAAAATAAAATCGGTAAGCGGACTAAGAGTCATTGCAATCACGGGCTCTTACGGAAAAACATCAACAAAAGAATTTTTGGCAACTATATTGTCAAAAAAGTATAAGGTTTTATCTACAAAGGAACACCAGAATTCCGAAATTGGCATAGCTAGAGCTATTTTAAACGATTTAAACCCAAGCCACGACTTTTTTATTGCCGAAGTTGGTGCGTATAATAAAGGCAAGGTTAAGGAAGTTTGTAGAATGATTATGCCAAAAATAGGTGTTGTGACAGGCATTAATCAGCAACACCTGGCACTTTTTGGCTCAATGGAAAACCTACTTTCTGCAGAAGGAGGAGGAGAACTGCTTGAATCTTTGCCAAAGGATGGAATAATTTTTGTAAACGGAGAAAATAAATATTGTTTAGATCTTATTAAAAAAAGCAATAAATTACCAGAAGCCCAAGAAAAAATTTATGCTCTAACAAAAAAATCTGTCAACGCTGATATTTTGGCTGATGGTATTGACGTTAAAAAGAACAGTGTTTCTTTTTTAGCTATGAACAGAAAAAATGAAATGGCACATTTTGGAGCCAAGGTTTTAGGAGAACATAATGTCCAGAATCTTTTAGGAGCTATTTTAGTAGCAAACGAATTAGGAATGAGCTTTGAAGAAATTGCTTCTGCCTTGCAGGATATAAAACAAAATCAGTCTGGAATGGTTTTAAAAAACGGAAAACATGGTATGAATATTATAGACTCGTCTTACTCTGCAAATCCAGACGGGGTTGTTGCTGATTTGGAATATTTAAAAATATTTCCAAATAAAAAAATTATTGTTATGCCTTGCTTAATTGAGCTTGGTAAAGAGTCAGGAATAATCCATCAAAGGCTGGGTAAAAAAATTGGAGAAGTTTGCGATATGGCCATAATAACCAGCAAGGATTATTTTAGTGAAATTAAAAAAGGCGCTATGTCAGCGGGTATGGCTGAAAAAAATGTTATATTAAATGAAAATCCACAGGAAATTTATTCGGCTATAACAACATTTTGTAAGTCTGACGACGCCGTTTTACTGGAAGGTCGCGTCCCCAAAGAATTAGTTAGTTTATTAAGTAAATGAGTTATTTTAAACCAGTTTCAATTTCATTGTCGCCGAACGTAGAAAAAGACGATGTAAGACTCGCTCTTAATTTGGTTATACGGCCTTGGTTGTGGAAACGCGGAAAAACTATTACTGAATTAGAGGAGCGATTTAGGCAATATTTGGGAGTAAAACATGCAGTATCTTTTAATAGCGGACGAAGTGCGCTTTACGCTATTTTAAGGGCCTTAGGAGAAGCAGAAGGTAATAAGGTGCTGATGCAGGCTTTTACCTGTAATGCCGCCATAAACCCAGTTTTATGGGCTGAAATGACGCCTGAATATGTGGATTGCGACAATAACACCTTTAATATAGATATTGAAGATTTAAGGCGTAAAATTACCCCTGACACTAAAATTTTGATGGTCCAACATACATTTGGCCAGCCAGCCGATATGGATGAGGTTATGGCTATTGTACAGCAAAACAATCTAACGTTGATAGAAGACTGTGCGCATGCCTTGGGTGCAAAATATAATAGGCAAAAAGTCGGTACATTTGGAAAAGCGTCATTTTTTAGTTTTTCGCGAGATAAGGTAATTTCTTCTGTTTACGGCGGAATGGCAGTAACAAATGATGAACAAATTGGTAAAAAATTACTGGAAATACAGAAAAACCTTGGTGTGCCAAAAACATATTGGGTTATCCAACAAATTTTACATCCAATTCTTTTAAACTATATAATTTTGCCACTTTATAATTTTTGTGATTTAGGGAAAATATTTTTAGTTTTATCGCAATGGGTTCATATTTTATCAAAAGCAGTTCATTGGAAGGAAAAAAGGGGACTAAAGCCAGATTATTTTCCAAAAGCATTGCCAAACGCCTTGGCAATAATGGCCTTAAACCAATTTAATAAATTGGATATGTTTTACAACCATAGAAAAAAGCTTTTTAAATTTTATAATGAAAATTTAAGAAATACTTCATTTGTTTTGCCTGTGGTGGAAATGGGTGCAGAGCCGAGTTATTTGCGTTATACGGTAAAGCACAAAAACGCTCAGGATATAATTTATGAATCGTGGCACAAGCAAAATATTCTGCTAGGAGACTGGTATACAACTCCAATTGCTCCTTATGATACAAAACTGGAGGAAATGCATTATAAAATGGGAATGTGCCCAAATGCCGAATTGTGTGCAAAAAGGACATTAAATTTACCTACGCATATAAATATTTCAATGGAGGACGCACAAAGAATTGTAGATTTTCTAAAAAAGTATGGCAAAGCGTAAAAGCATATCAGTTTGGATTGTTTTAAAAGACGGTAAAAATAAAGGAAAAATTGCGTTGCAAAGAAGGTCTCCTAGAGATATAAGTTTTCATTATATATATCAAGCCACATGGAGTGGAAAAGGAGAAGTCGGAGAAAGCGTAATGGACGCCGTAAAGCGGGAATGTAAAGAAGAGTTAGGGCAAAATTTTTATGAAAATTTTAATTTTTTAAAGTTAAAATTAGTTTTAAAAGAAAAATTTATTTGGGAAAACACAGATGAAATATGGGATCGTTACAATTATACATATGAAATCAATGAAACAAGATTAAATACTGCGAAGCTACACGATGGAGCATTTGACAAATTTACTTTTGTAGAAAAAGAAACCTTATTTTATCCAATTAACTCAAAAAAGAATCCTAAAAATAATATCGTCTTATTTAACGACCAGTATAAAATTCTAAACAAACTTTTAAATGCAGCTTAAAGAAATAACAAATAAAAACGAGTGGGAGGGATTTTTGGCGCAGATTGCAGAAAAAACATTTTTACAGTCCTGGAATTGGGGCGAGTTTAATTTGGGAATGGGAAGCAATGTCTGGCGATTTGGAGCATATAGCAACGGAAAAGTTATCGCAGTTGTTCTGGTTATAAAAGTATCTGCCAGACGAGGAACATTTCTGTTTTTACCTCATGGCCCGGTCCTGATGGATGGACTGGCGGTAAAGGATAAAAAAGA
>Ga0268277_1001078_pt1 | contig 19796 bp, 14 predicted proteins | sample saktaG_5_FD_190132 | JGI IMG/M metagenome (GOLD analysis project Ga0268277, IMG submission 190132) | Saline water microbial communities from Sakinaw Lake, British Columbia, Canada - sak_2010_1_5_50m | ecosystem: Environmental > Aquatic > Non-marine Saline and Alkaline > Saline ...
ACGGTTAATGAAAAGACCCAAGAGAGAGCATTTAGGTTATTACAAAAAATTAGGAATACTGGCTTATCTGCCGATATGGATTATTCCGGAGGAAGTTTAAAATCACAGATGAGGATAGCCAATAAGATAGCAGCAAGATATACAGTAATAGTGGGTGAAGAGGAGTTATCTAAAAATATGATAATTCTCCGTAATATGCAAACCAAAGAACAAAAAGAAGTTAATCTAGGTAACTTAATCAATGAATTAAAATGAATTATAGGGGTCAGGTCTTCACATTTGACATAACTTGCTCCGGAATAATGTAGTTAAAAAGTTATGTCAAATGTGAAGACCTGACCCCTATAAACCAGGAGGAAAGTATATGGAAATTATAAGAGTAAGTGATATTAAAAATTATGAAGGAAAGGAAGTAGAAATTAGAGGATGGCTCTACAATAGACGTTCAAGCGGAAAGATAAAATTTTTAATTATAAGAGATGGAACAGGTTTCATTCAGGGTACTCTCATTAAAAACGAAATGGATGAAATAACATTTGATGAAGTCGACAATATTAATTACGAATCATCGATTAAAATATCAGGGGTAGTCAAAGAAGAAAAAAGGGTTCCTTTGGGATACGAAATTTTAGTAAAAAATATTGAAGTAGTAAATAAAGCCGAAGATAATTATCCAATTTCTTTAAAAGAACATGGAGTGGGATATTTAATGGATTATCGCCATCTATGGTTAAGATCACCCCGGCAACACGCCATTTTAAGAGTAAGAGCAGAGATAATCAAATCTATTCGAGATTTTTTGGACAACAACGGTTTTATATTGATAGATACGCCGATACTTACTCCTGCAGCTTGCGAAGGAACCACTACTTTATTTGAGACTCAATATTTTGATGATAAGGCATATCTTGCACAAAGCGGACAGCTTTACAATGAAGCAACTGCCGCCGCTTTCGGGAAAGTATACTGTTTTGGACCGACTTTTCGAGCTGAAAAATCTAAAACCAGAAGACATCTAATGGAATTCTGGATGGTGGAACCTGAGGCATCCTATATGGATTTTGAGCAATGTAATGAAATTGAAGAAAATTTAATAACTTATATTGTCGAGAAAGTATTGGAAAAAAGAACCAGCGAATTAAAGCTGTTAGAAAGAGATACATCAAAATTGGAACTTATCAAAACACCTTTTCCAAGAATATCATATGATGAAGCAATAGATATTTTAAAGAGTAATGGTGTAAAAGTTGAATGGGGGGATGATTTTGGCGGAGAAGATGAAACAATCTTATCAAACAGATATGATAGACCCGTATTTGTTCATAGATATCCGACAAAATGTAAAGCTTTTTATATGAAGCCTGACCCAAAAAGAGAAGAAGTTGTATTAGGCGCTGATCTTTTAGCCCCGGAAGGATACGGAGAAATTATCGGGGGTGGACAAAGAATCGATGATTATGAATTATTGGAAAAAAGGCTTGAGGAGCATAAATTACCCAGGGAAAAGTACGAGTGGTATTTAGATTTAAGGAAATATGGGTCAGTCCCTCATTCCGGTTTTGGTTTAGGAATAGAAAGAACTGTTGCCTGGATATGTGGTTTAAGTCATATTCGAGAAACCATTCCCTTTCCAAGAATGTTAAATAAGATTTATCCCTAAAGTATCGTATCGCGTATTGCGTATCGCGTATTGCGTGAAGAAAAAAAGGAATAAGAAATTTAAAATACAGTAATATGCAAAAAAATATACAGGAAAAACAAGGTGAAAAATGGAAGAAGTAATAAAAGAATTTAAAGACTTAAAGATTTGGCAAAAAGGAATAGAAATTGTCAGCGACATTTATATACTAACAAAAAAGTTTCCTAAAGAAGAATTATACGGTTTGACGTCTCAAATTAGGCGCTCGGCAATCTCCGTACCTTCTAATATAGCAGAAGGCGTTAGGAGATATCATAATAAAGAATATAAACAGTTTCTATATATAGCCTTAGGAAGTTGTGCTGAACTAGAGACACAAATTACTATCGCAAAAAATTTGAAATATATAACCGAAGATAAAGAAATAGAATTAATCGAAAAATTAGATCATCTTTGCAGAATGACTTCAAATCTAATTAAAAAGCTTTAACGCAATACGCAATACGCAATACGCAATACGAATAAAGGAGTGTAGACAAATAAAATGACAAAAACGAAAGATTTTATTGAACCTATGGGCTCTTGGAAGAAAACCAATTCCTGTGGAGAGCTTAAAAAGAATGATATTGGAAAAGAAGTAATTTTAATGGGTTGGGCTCAGAGTAGAAGAGATCATGGCGGCTTAATCTTTATTGATTTAAGAGACCGTGAAGGAATATCACAAATTGTGTTTGATCCAAAGGATTCAGCTGAAGCTCACGAAAAAGCCCGTATCATTAAAAATGAATATGTTCTTGCAGTAAAGGGAAAAGTTATAGCCCGTTTAGCCGGTTGTGAAAATCCTAATATGCCAACCGGAGAAATTGAAATTAAAGTAATGCAGGTAAAAATATTAAACACTTCCGATACATTGCCTTTTAACATAGATGACAAGATCGAGATAAGTGATAATTTGAGATTAAAATATAGATATCTGGATTTAAGGCAGCTAAAGATGCAAAAAAATTTGCAATTACGGCATCAGGTTTGCATGGAAATTAGAAATTACTTGAACAGTAAAAGTTTTTTAGATATAGAAACACCTTTTCTGACTAAAAGTACACCCGAAGGAGCAAGAGACTATATAGTCCCCAGTAGAGTGAATCCGGGGAAATTTTATGCTCTTCCTCAGTCTCCTCAATTATTCAAACAATTACTAATGGTTGCCGGATTTGAAAAATATTACCAGATAGTAAGATGTTTTCGTGATGAAGATTTAAGAGCTGACCGAGCACCAGAATTCACTCAGCTTGATATAGAAATGTCTTTTGTTGACAGAGACGATATTTTTAATTTGGTGGAAGAAATGTTTGCCTATTTACTTAATAAACTATTTAATATTAAAATAAAAACACCTTTTAATAAAATGGATTATCAAGAAGCAATTTCCAGATATGGAGCAGACAAACCAGACTTAAGGTTTGGAATGGAGATAATAAACTTAACTGAAATATTTCAAAAAAGTTCTTTCAAAGTATTCGGAGAAGTGATTCAAAATAAAGGGGAAATATGTGCTATAAAAGTCGAAAGTGATGAGGAATTTTCCCGTAAAAAACTTGATGATTTAAGCTTATTTATTACTTCGTTTGGTGTAAAAGGACTATCATATATAAAAGTTAAAGAAGGGAAAGATTTTCAATCTTCCATATCCAAGTTTCTTTCTCCCGAAGAAGTAGATAAAGTTAAATTCAAAACCGACTCAAGTCAGGGAGACCTTATCTTAATTGTTGCTGACCAAAAGGAAGTGGTATATGAAGCATTGGGAAATTTAAGGTTAAAATTGGCGAAAGATTTAAACTTAATTAATCATAGCAAAAAAGAATATAATTTTCTTTGGGTTACAAATTTCCCTTTGTTAGAATATAACCAGGAGGAAAAGAGATACGAAGCAGTTCATCATCCTTTCACAGCACCTCTCGATGAAGACATTAAATTATTAGATACAGATCCATTAAAAGTACGTTCAAAAGCATATGATTTAGTGCTTAATGGTAATGAAATTGGAGGAGGAAGCATTAGAATATACAATAACAACCTCCAAAAAATAATTTTTAGATTGTTAGGAATAGATGATGAAAGGGCTGAACAAAAATTTGGATTCTTATTGCAAGCTTTAAAATATGGAGCACCGCCACATGGAGGAATTGCTTTTGGTATAGACAGGCTGGTTATGCTTTTAGCCGGAGCTTCCTCAATCAGAGAAGTAATTGCCTTTCCCAAGACCCAAAAGGCTACCTGCCTGTTAACTGATGCACCATCCGAAGTAGATCAAAAACAATTAAAAGAACTGCATATAAAATTAGATATACAGTGAGATAGCATTAGTAACTAAAAAGTTAAAGCTAAAAACGAAAAACCATAATTCAAAATTTAAAACTTATTTTTGCCTTTGAGAGTTAACATGCTTGAACCTAACATTTTTGGTAATTATTTAGTTTAATTTGAAAGATATTCTTTAATTTTAAGTTTTGAGCTTTGGTTTTGCGCTTTGCGTTTTTAGTTTTTCACTTTTTTGATATACTCGATACGAAGTTAGTGTAAACTTTAGTGGGGTATTTGATATTGAAATATATAATGGGATGTGATATTATAAATCAAAGAAAAGTCATAATTTGCCCTGCTGTGTTCGTGTTGACTGATTAAGTTTTGAACCAACACTTATTAAGAGGGATCGAGCTCTAAATGCATAATGTAAGCCTAAGGTAAGTCTCCCTCCGCTGGAGGAAAGGCAAATACCCAACGTTAATTACTTGGTTGACGCGGAAACATAAAACATTTAGGTAGATACCCACCTGTTTGTGAACAGGTACAAAACCTAACCCACACGACATAGCAGGGTTTTATAATTTATCCTTGATAGTGTAAACTTTTTTCTATCTTTTCTTTCTCTTTACGCAATACTCGATACCGTTAATGTAAACTTTAGTGAAGTAGCTAGATAAAGAAAAGAATAATTATTGCTTTTGTTTTTCCTATTTTATTTTTTCTTAAGCACTTTTCTTTCTCTTTACGCAATACTCGATACGCAATACGCAATACGATATACGATATACGATATACAAGATATAATTTTGACAAAAATACCAAATAACTATATTATAATAAAAATTATGAACAAAGAAGAAATACGAAGAAAAATAATAAAAAAAAGACTTTCCCTGTCACCTGAATATATAAAAAATATAAGTGAACAGGTATGTATAAACCTGGCTGGAACTGCAGAGTATATAGATTCACAAAATATTATGTTCTATGTTGCTACCAGAAGTGAAGTGCAGACCGAAGAAATGATTAAAATATCTGTAAATGTAGGTAAAAATATTTTTGTTCCCATTATCCTAACAGAATGCATTAATTTAGCTCCTTCGGCAATATATTATTTTGATAGTGAATTAGAAAAAGGCAAAAAGGGGATTTTGGAACCAAAGAAAGAATATTATAGATTATTTCCCCCGGAAGACATAGATTTAATAATAGTACCCGGAGTCGCTTTTGATTTAAGCGGAAATAGAATTGGCAGGGGTTTTGGATATTACGATAATTTTTTAAGAAAAGTTTGCTCTTCTGCTAAAATTATCGCTTTAGCTTTTGAAATGCAGATAGTAGAAAAAATACCCAATGATAAAAATGATATCCCGGTACATAAAATAATTACCGAGAAAAGAATAATTAATAGTATCGAGTATCCAGTATCGAGTATATAGTGAAGAAAATAAAAGCCATAAGACAGAATATGAAAACTATTGATAATATAGTATAGAAGAAAAAGGAAGTTAGGAGCCAGAATCCAGAAATCAAAAGAAAATAGTAATATGTGATGACCAGGGTGTAAGGATTTGATTTATCAAAACTGGGATTGCCACGCTTCGATAAATCGGAGCTCGCAATGACAGAACAACCTGCAAATCCTTATTGTGGTGTATTGCAACATACTCCTACTTCTGTACGCAATACGCAATACGATATACGCAATACGAGATATAAGAAAAGGAAGGATGTAAGATCATGGAGTTAAAAGAAAAAAACGAATTAAAGAAAGAAGAGACAAGTTCTAAAGAAGAAATGAATGAAATGATTAGCCAATCTTTAGAAAAATTTAAAAAAATAAAAAGAGGGGATATAATTAAAGGCACAATAATGAACCTTGACGAAGCTGGATATATGGTTGATGTAAAATATAAAATGGAAGGTTATCTTCCCAAAAACGAAAAATCACTCTTTTCCAAAGAAGAAGAAAACGTAACTCACACCTTAGAGATTGGCGATGAAATTTATTTACACGTTGACAATGTTGATGATAAAAATGGAAATATTATTCTGTCAAGAGAGAAGGCAAAGTATCTGCAACTATGGGAAAAACTTAATGAAGTATATAGAAATAAAGAAAAAATTAATGCCGAAGTAGTCGAAAAAAATTCAAACGGTTTAATTGTTAATATAGGGTTAAAAGGATTTGTTCCGAAATCTCAAATAGAAGAAAAATTTATAAAAGATGAAGATTTAGATAAATATATCGGGAAAAAATTAGATTTTGTTATAATTAAACTGGAAAAAAGAGAGAACAAGGTCATTCTTTCTCATCGTCTAATTGTTGAGAAAGAACGAAAAGTAATGCATAAAAAAACATTAGCTGATTTAGCACTGGGACAGGATAAAGAAGGAATTATAACCAACATTACAAAATTTGGAGCATTTGTTGATATAGGTGGCGTGGAAGGATTGCTTCATATTTCGGAAATTACTTGGCGTGATATGAAGGATGCCACTAAATTGCTAAAAGTCGGAGACAAAATAAAGGTAAAAATTATAGGCTACGCTAAGGAAAATGAAAAAATATCCCTCAGCATAAAACAATTTTTTCCGGATCCCTGGAAGAATGTTAAGGAAAAGTATTCTGTTGGTGACGAAGTAGAAGGAAAAGTGATAAAAATTAAAGATTTTGGTGCTTTTGTTGAAATAGAAGAAGGCCTTAATGGTCTATTGCATATTTCAGAGATGACCTGGGCTTACGTTAAGGATCCTTCAGAAATAGTCTCCGATGGTGAAGTTTTAAAATTAAGAATTTTAGAAATTGAACCCGAAAAAAAGAAAATGTCTTTAGGTTTAAAACAATTGTTAGCTAACCCCTGGGATGATGTTAAGGAAAAATATTCTGTTGGCTCGATCGTGGAAGGGAAAATCACCCAAGTAACTTCTTATGGGGCTAATGTAGAGCTGGAAACGGGAGTATCCGGTGTAGTTCATTTATCTGAGATCGATTGGGAATATATTGAAAGACCTTCCGCAGTACTTAAAAAATATATGGTACTTCCATTGAAGGTAATAAAAATAGATGAGGATGCCCATTTAATATTTTTAAGCAGAAAGCAAACTTTATCCAACCCCTGGGAAGATATAGATAAATTTTACAAGATAAATTCTATCGTAAAAGGTAAGGTAATTAGAGCAAGAGACTTTGGCGTATTTGTTAAATTGGATAAAGGGATAGAAGGGTTTGTGCCTGTATCAGAAATAGATTGGGACAGAATCAAACATCCCAGTGAGAAGTTAAAAAAAGAGAAAGAATATGAATTTAAGGTAATAAAAATAGATAAAGAAAAATTACAGCTGACTCTAAGTAAAAAAAGATTACTGCCGGATCCCTGGTCAGAAACTCAAAATAAATATGCAGTTGGAACTTTAGTGGAAGGTAAGATAGTTAATTTTACCGATTTTGGAGTATTTGTAAACCTGGAAGAAAACATTGACGGCTTAGTCCCATTATCGGAAATATCCCATAAAAAAATAGATAATCCGGAAAGTATTCTTTCAGTGGGAGAAGAAGTTTCAGCCTTGGTAATAAAATTAGATAGTCGGAGGAAAAAGATAAGTTTAAGTATTAAAAGAGCAGAAAAAGAAGAACAAAAACAATTTATGAAAGAGTATAATAAAAAGCAGAATGTAGATAGAATATTGTTCAAGGATTTATTTGGGGACTTATTTACCAAGAAGTAATTCAGTTTTCAGTTATCAGTTTACAGTTTTTAGATAGAGAGATAAAAAGAATCGGATTCTGTATTCTGGCTTCTGACTTCTTTTTCTTAACCAGCTAACCAGGTAACTAACTAACTAATTCTTAGCGAGATACGATTCACGAGATACTTGTTATAGATATGACGGGAGTTATATAAATGGAAATTTCTAAAAAACCTTTCACCAATCAAAGAATTGGAGATATTCTAATTGAACAAGGATTAATCACCCCCCAACAATTAGAAGAAGCCCTTAAAATGCAAAAGGAAGGCGATAAAAAACGATTAGGTGAAGTGTTAACTGAAATAGGGGCTATAAGTAAAGAGGAATTATATGAAACCTTGCAATATATTTACGAAACCGAATATGTAGATCTATCAAATTATGTAATAGACCCGGAAATAATATCTTTTATTTCAAAGGAAACCGCCTTACGGTTTAAACTAATTCCCATAAGTAAAAATGACGATGAATTAATTATTGCTATGGCTAACCCATTAGATATTTATGCTATCGATTTTATAAGAGATCATACTAAAGCAAAAAAGATTAAATCATTGTTGGCCACTGAAGAGGATGTTCTAAATGCTATTACTAATTATTATGAATTGAGCGAGTATAATGACATAATTGAAAAATTGGGAACAGAAACAATATTTGAAGAAGAGGAAGATTTAAAAAAATTAGAAGCTATAAGTAAAGAAGCACTGGTTATTCAACTGATAAATATATTAATTGTGCAAGGAGTTAAGGATAACGCAAGTGATATTCATATTGAACCAAATGAAAAAAGACTATTAATTCGTTTTCGTATTGATGGAATTTTACATGATATTAAAACTTTACCCAATAAGATGAAATCTGCTGTTATATCCCGAATAAAAATATTAGCTAAAATGGATATTGCAGAAAGACACCTCCCCCAGAATGGACGGTTTCAAGTAAAATTTGGAACCAGAGAAGTAGACCTGAGTGCCTCTACTGTCCCTACTGTATTTGGAGAAAAAGTTGTTTTAAAATTATTGGACAAAAGTAAAGAATTGATAAAATTAGAACAACTCGGATTCATCCCTGAGCAATTAGAGGAATTTAAATCGTTAATCTCTAAATCTTATGGAGTAATTTTACTTACCGGACCTACTGGTAGTGGAAAAACTACTACTTTATATGCCGCTTTAAACGAAGTAAATTCTAAGGATAAAAATATTGTTACTATAGAAGACCCGGTAGAACATAAATTAGACAGAATAAATCAGATTCAAATAGAACCAAAAATAAAATTAACTTTTGCCAACGCACTACGTTCAATTTTAAGGCAGGATCCGAACATTATAATGGTCGGAGAAATAAGAGATACTGAAATTGCTCAAATTGCAGTTCAAGCAGCCCTAACCGGACATTTAGTTTTAAGTACTCTTCATACTAATGATGCCGCAAGTGCCTTAACTAGACTGATTGATATGGATATTGAAACATTTCTAATTTCATCTTCGGTAATAGGGGTAATAGCTCAAAGGTTAGTTAGAGTTATATGTGAAAAATGTAAAGAAGAATATATACCTGGAAAAGATGTTTTAAGCGGACTTAATATTAAGGGCAACTTAAAGAAAGGTGGTAAAATTAAACTATACAGAGGGAAAGGTTGCTCTTTTTGTAAGAATACAGGATATTACGGAAGAACTTCTATATATGAAATTATTGTTTTGGATGAAGAGATTAGATCATTAATAATATCAAAAGCCTCAAGTAATGTAATCACAGATGCTGCTATAAAAAAAGGAATGAAAACGCTAAAAAATAGCGGGCTGGAAAAAGCATTACAGGGAATTACTACTATTGAAGAAGTGTTGAGAGTTGCAGGATAGAAAAACAGTATATAGTATTTAGTATATAGCATATAGTAAAGAATATAGGAGAAAGAAAAACAATTGCAAGAGCTAAAATCAGAATAAATTCGTATCTCGTATCTCGTTAGGAAAATAGAATTCAAAAAGAAGGAGACAGAATTCAGAATTCTATCTTCTTCTTTCTTACTAAATACTATATACTAGTTTATATTCTTGCTCCTGGCTCCTGACTACTGAATACATAGAAAGTAATTTTAAAAGAAGGAGTATATTTTTAATGAACTACATGACCAGCAATGAAATCAGGAAAAAATTTTTAAAATTCTTCGAAAGCAAAGGCCACAAAATAATCCCAAGTGCCTCTTTAGTACCCTCAGATCCCAGTATTTTACTAACCATTGCCGGAATGGTCCCCTTTAAGCCAATATTTTTAGGTCAGGTTAAATCATCATTGAAAAGAGCTGCTACCAGCCAAAAATGTATTCGAACAAACGACATTGAAAATGTGGGGAAAACTGCACGACACCATACTTTTTTCGAAATGTTGGGAAACTTTTCTTTTGGTGATTATTTCAAAGAAGACGCAATTAAATGGGCCTGGGAATTTTTTACTGAGGTTATTGGATTTCCCGAAGAAAAATTGTGGGTCTCCATATATAAAGATGATGATGAATCCTATGCTATCTGGCATAACATTATAGGCCTTCCTGAAAAAAGAATCGCTAGATTGGGTGAAAAAGATAATTTTTGGAAAGTTGGGCCGACTGGGCCTTGTGGACCTTGTTCTGAAATATACATAGATTTAGGTGAAGAAAAGGCATCAAAAGAGGGCGGTGGCGTAGGTGTTGATGAAAGATACCTGGAATTATGGAATTTAGTATTTATGCAATATAATCGTGAGGAAGACGGTTCGTTAACTCCTTTACCGAAACAAAATATCGATACCGGGTTAGGCTTGGAAAGAATCGCCTCTGTTTTACAAAAAGCAGATACAGACTTTGAAACAGATTTATTCTTGCCTATTATAAAATATGTTGCCCAAAACGCAGGTATAAAATATAAAGAAGACCAAAAAATGGATTTAGCTCTAAAAATAATTGCTGACCATATAAGAGCTTTAGTTTTTATGATTTCTGATGGAATAATTCCTTCTAATGAAGGCAGAGGATATGTCCTTCGGATGCTGTTAAGAAGAGCTTTTCGTTATGGAAAAGTTATCAATTATAACCAGCCATTTTTATATGAAGTAGCTCCGGTAGCAATTGAATTAATGAAAGAGGTATATCCGGAAATTTATAAAGATGAAAATCGTATCTGCCAAATAATCCTTGCCGAAGAAAAAAGATTTCAGGAAACTTTAAATACCGGAATACAAATATTAGACAACATAAAAGAAAAATTAAAACAACAGAATAAAGATAAACTCAACGGCAAAGATGCATTTAAACTTTATGATACCTACGGATTCCCCTTAGAGTTAACCAGAGATATCCTGGAAGAGGATGGCTTTGGTGTTGAAGAGGATGATTTTAAAAGAGAAATGAAAATTCAAAGGGAAAGGTCTCGAGTAAGCAGATTGAGCGGTACATCCAGCAGTAAAACTAGTATAAAAGCTACACTCAGTATTAAAACTCGTTTGGAAGCTTTAAAAGAACGGGGAGAAACAGAATTTACAGGATATGATTCTATTGAAGCAAAAAGCAAAGTCATTACTATTACCAAAGAAGATAAATTAGTAGATAAGGCAATAGAGGGAGATAAATGTAAAATATATTTAGAAAAGACACCATTTTATGCTGAAAAAGGCGGACAGATTGGAGATAAGGGAGTTATAACCTCCTTATCTAAAAATAATTTGCAAATAGAAATATCGGATACCCAAACTCCTGCTGAAGGTCTAATTGCTCATTTTGCTGAAATTGGCAAGGGGGAAATAAAAGTTGGTGATGAAGTGTTAGCCAGAGTGGATTTGTCAGCAAGAAAGGCAATTACTCGAAATCATACCGCTACTCATCTTCTGCACGGAGCACTTCGAGATGTGTTGGGGGACCAGGTTAAACAATCCGGCTCCGCAGTAAACAATCATCATCTTCGTTTTGATTTTAACCATTTCGCTCCTTTAACTGTTGAAGAGTTAGAAAAAATAGAAAATCTGGTAAACGAAAAAATATTGGATGAGTTAAAAGTGGAAACGAAGATTAGCACTTTTGATAAAGCCAAAGAGATGGGAGCAGTTGCTCTCTTTGGCGAAAAATATGGCGAACAGGTAAGAGTGGTAAAAATCGGAGAATTCAGCTTAGAATTATGCGGAGGGACTCATTTAAATTCTACTTCTAATATCGGTTTGTTCAAAATATTAAATGAAGAAGGTATAGGAAGCGGTTTAAGAAGGATTGAGGCAGTAACCGGCGTTAGCGCTTTAAAATATATTAAAGAAAAAGAAAATATTATCAAAGAAGTTTCAGAAAAACTACAAACCATACCCTCTGAAATACCATTAAAGATTAATCAGATTATAGATGATGCTAATAATATGAAAAAGAAAATTAAAATTATTCGTAATAAATTAGCCCATTATGAAGTTGATAAATTACTCTTTAAAAAGAAGGAAATTAAAGGAATAAATATTATATCACTCAAAGTTGATGCAGAAGATAATAATGACTTGAGGAATTGGGGTGACTTGATTAAAGATAAAATTAAATCTGGCATTGTAGTATTGGGGACAGAATTAGATAACGGTACAGTTGCCTTATTGGTTATGGTTACCGATGATTTAGCAGAAAAAGGCTACAATGCAGGAAATATTATAAAAGATATTGCCCCTATAGTTGGTGGAAAAGGTGGGGGAAAGAAAACAATGGCTCAGGCCGGAGGGTCAAAAGCAGATAAATTAAACCAGGCCTTAGAAAGAGTGTACGAATTAGTCGTTAGTGAATAGTGAATAGTCGTTAGTATTAAATACAAGCGCCCTCATAGATTAATATAAAACCGTAGGACAGGCGTCCCGCCTGTCTATGATAAAAATTTAGAGTCTTGAAGTGTAGGGGCACGATGCATCGTGCCCACAGTAAACGGAGATATAAAGACAAAGAGGGCACAATTCCTGTCTGCGTGCGGACACGCACAGGCAGGCATTGTGCCCCTACAAGACAATACAAATTTAGTTTATTGGTAATTCAATCAATTGGCAAATCGGAGAATAGGAGAATTGGTGCATTTTGCGAATTTTAGGAATAGATTTAGGCGAAAAAAGAATTGGAATTTCTATAAGTGACGAATTGGGGATAACCGCCCAAGGCTTGCCTACGATTAAAACGGCTAACGAAATAGAAGATTTAAAAAATATTAAAGAAATTATCGACCAGTATGGAGTAGAAAGGATAGTTTTAGGTCTTCCTATAAATATGAATGGTTCTTTGGGTGAGCAAGCAAAAAAAGCTATATCTTTTGCGGAAAAACTTAAATCATCTTTCCAGCTGACCGTAGAGTTGGAAGATGAAAGATTAACTACCTGTAAAGCCGAAAAATTTTTAATTGAAACTGATCGAAGTAGGAAAAAAAGAAAAAAAGTTATTGATAAAATGTCGGCCATAATAATTCTACAATCTTTTTTGGATAGAAAGAAGATGAGTAAAGAGATAAAAAGATGAGCTTTATTAATAGATTATTTTTAATGTTCTCTCTGGTTTCTTTAATTGCCATCCTATTTATTACCTCTGTATATTTCCCCTTAGAAGAAAATTCTATGACCCGAAAAATGGTCGATATCCCCTCCGGAACTAATGCTAAAGAAATTGTGGATGTATTAGAAAAAAATGAAATAATCAGAAAAAATAATTATGCATTCAGAGTATTAATCAAAATAATGAAGTTAGAAGACCAATTAAAGTATGGTGAATATGACCTCAGCCCCTCAATGAATATGCTTCAAATATTGGACAAATTAGTAAAGGGAGAAGTAATAGTGCATAAAGTAACTATTCCGGAAGGCTATACCAGTATTAAAATTGCAGAACTGTTAGAGACAAAAGAGATTACAAATAAAGAAGCCTTTTTAGAATTAATAAAAGATAAAGAGAAATCTCCGGAGGGTTATCTATTTCCTGAAACTTATGAAGTACCAAAAAAATATGGTGCAGAAAATATGATCAAGGTAATGTTATCAAATTTCAATCGAGTAGCTACGGAAAATAATTTTACCGAAAAATCTGAGGAAATTGGATTTTCTCTGGATCAAATCATCATTCTTGCTTCAATTATTGAGAAAGAAGCTAAATTTAATGATGAAAAAAATAAAGTATCATCTGTTTTTCATAATCGATTGAAAATAGGAATGAAATTACAATCTTGTGCTACTATTCAATATATTTTAGGAACACCTAAAGAAAAATTAGATGAAAACGATTTGAAGATAGATTCTCCCTATAATACTTATCTTTACAAGGGTCTTCCTCCCGGTCCAATCTGCAACCCCGGTCTCGATTCAATTATTGCAGCCCTTGAACCAGCGGAAGGGGATTATTTATATTTTGTATTGGGGGAAAATGGCAGACATATATTTTCTAAAACCTACGAAGAACATTTAAAAAACAAAAAATAACGAAAAAGGTAAACAAAGGTGCCTGGCACCTTTGTTTACCTTTTAAGGAGTGGGATTATGAAACCATTATTAATAGGCATTGCCGGAGGGACAGGTTCAGGCAAAACTACTGTTGCTCGCAGAATCTATGAAAGTTTAAAAGGGGTAAATGTGGTAGTGATTCAACAAGATGCATATTACATAGATTTAAGTCATCTTCCCCTGGAAGAAAGAAAGAAAATAAACTTTGACCATCCTTCAGCTTTTGATAGTGATCTGTTGATAAAACATTTAAAGAAATTAATCAGGGGACAAGAAATTGAAAAACCCATATATTCATTTACGGATTATACCCGAAAAAAAGAGACAGAAAAAGTACTTCCCCGTGACATTATAATATTAGAAGGTATTTTAGTGTTAGAAGAAGAAAAAATAAGGAACTTATTGGATATAAAAATTTATGTAGATGCCGATGAAGATGAAAGATTTATTCGAAGATTAGTGAGAGATACAAAAGAGAGAGGGAGGTCAATGGAATCAGTAATTGAACAATATTTAAATGTTGTAAAGCCGATGTTCCTGCAGTTTGTTGAGCCCTCTAAAAGATATGCTGATATAGTTATCCCCCAAGGTGGACTAAATGATGTCGCAATTGATATAATAGTAAGCAAAATAAAATCAAGAACATAAAAATATAGTATATAGGTATATAGTGAATGAAATACAGTTAAAGGTAGGGGCACGATGCATCGTGCCCAAATAAATGGAAAAATACAAAGAAAGAAGGGCACAATTCCTGTCTGCGTGCGGGCACGCACAGGCAGGCATTGTGCCCCTACAATAAAAATAAAGACAATAAATTTATATTTCCGTACTAACGACTAAATAGGAGAGAAAAATTGTGTAAAATATTAAGACCAAAAGTATATGTAGATTCTATATGTAATATAGACTTAATGAAACTAAAAAAAGTAAAAAACATTAAAGGTATCATTGTAGACCTGGATAACACTTTAGTAGCCTGGGGGAAGAAGGAAGTTAGTCAAAGAATTATTGATTGGGTAAATGAAGCAAAAAAATTAGGATTAAAAATATGTATAGTTTCAAACACTAATTCTAAAAGAGTTGCTGAATTAGCAAAAATATTTGATGTACCTTATCACTCAAAATATTTTAAACCCTTTAGTGCAGCCTTTAATAATGGTCTTAAAATTTTGGATACAAAAAAATCTGAAACAGCAGTAATAGGAGACCAGATATTTACCGATATTTGGGGAGGCAACAGGTTAAAACTCTTCACAATTTTAGTTGCTCCTATAGTTAAAAGGGATTATATAGGAACATTCTTTCATCGTACTTTGGAAAAAATAATAATCTCTTTTTGGCTAAAAAAAAGTATAATAAAAAAAGAAATTGGCAATTGGCCAAAGTAATTTAATTTATTATTTCTCCAACTAATTGGAGAAATAATAATTAAATTAGTATATAGTATCGAGTATCGAGTATATAGTAAAGAGAAAAGAACAGAGAGAAAGATGACTAAAAAAATAAAAAACTTTCAATAATTGAGAATCTGGCAAATAGGAATAGAAGTTGTTAAAGATGTTTATTAATTATGCGCTCAATATTGTTTTATCAGTTGAAAAGTTTCTTTCTTAACTCGATACATGATACCCGATACTGTTCTTAATGTTTTTACTATAAGACTCGATACTCGATACTATATACTGTTTTAATCGGAGAATTAATATCTATGTTTCTATTTTATAGATTGCTATTAGCTCATATAATCGCAGATTTTCCCTTACAAACCAAACAAATATTTAAAGTAAAAATGAATACTAAATGGGGAGTGTTATTACATTCCTCAATAGTATTGATATTTTCCATCCTCTTTGCTTTTCCCTATTTAGAAAATCTCAGAGTTATTTTAATTATTTTAATTATTTTTGCTACCCATACAATAATTGATAAGCTAAAATTAGAATACTCCAAAAAAACAAATAATCAGAGTATAAAGATATTTTTACTCGATCAATTTTTACATATATCAATAATTGCAGCATTAAGTTTTAATTTCGGAAAAATTTATTTATTAATTTCACCATTTAATAACGCCTTTTTGAATTACTTGATACATCTTTACAATAATGATATATTTATTATAAGCTTAATAGGATATATTGCTACGATATTTTTTATACCTGTATTGCTTATATTTATAAAAGAAGAAGACATTTCATATGAACCAGAAAAATTAAATAAACAAAAAATACTTAACATTAAAATACCGGCAAACCAAACATTAGATAAATTTTATCGCTTATTTTTAACCCTCTCAGCGCAGTACTTAGATGATAAATATATAATTGTAATTTTTATATGTTTTGTAATCATAAGCTTTGTTCCCTATCAAATGAGTGCAGAAAGAATGGAAAAGGTATATAATCTGAAAAGAATTCTTAATACATCATTGGCAATATTTATTGGAATAATATTAAAAATAATTTAAATTCTCACACGATGCGAGCAATGGAGGAGAAATGAAAAGAACAACTGATAAAAGTATTACCGGAAAGTTCTTATTAGATATATTATACAATAAAGGTTTAATTACCAATGAACAGTTAGATAGAATTTTAAAAATTCAGAAAGGTAACGGTAGTAAGGACCTTCAGAAAATAATTATTGACCTTGATATCCTTAAAAAAGACGAGATGATGCTTGCCTTAGCTGATGAAATTGGAGAAAAATACGTAAATTTAAGTGATATAACCATTGACCCCACCATAGTAGTTCTAATCCCCGAAGAGATGGCAAGAAGACATCAGCTTATCGCTATAGATAAAGATGAAAAAAAATTGACTGTTGCAATGGCAAATCCTTTAGATGTTTTTGCCCATGATGAGCTTAAAATTAGATTAGGATATAATATCGACTCAGTATTATCTTATGGTGAGGATATCGATAAAGCCTTAGATGAAGTATTCGGAGTTGTCGATGAATGGGATCAGGTAATTGGTAAAATTGAAACCATGCAGGTAACCGTACTGAAAGAAGAAGAAAAAGAGACAGCTGACATTTCTACTATAACTGAAAGCGAAGAAGCTCCCGTTATTGCTCTGGTTAACCTGATAATTTTAAGAGCAGTTAAAGAGAGCGCAAGTGATATCCACATTGAACCATTCGGCGAGAATACTCTTAAAGTTCGTTATCGAATAGACGGTATATTGCATGATGTAATGTCTCTCCCCCGGAACCTGCAATTAGCGGTTATTTCCCGAATTAAAATAATGTCTGATTTGGATATTGCTGAAAGAAGATTACCTCAAGATGGTAGAATTCAGGTGAATGTTGGGGGAAGAAATATTAATATAAGAGTGTCAATCTTGCCTGCAGTCACCGGAGAGAGTGCAGTTTTAAGAATACTGGATCCCTCGAGCATCTTATTAGAATTAGATTCTTTAGGTTTTTCTCCTGATATTCTTCCTAATTTCTTATCATTAATAAAAAAACCCAATGGTATAATCTTAGTTACCGGTCCGACAGGAAGTGGAAAATCTACTACACTATACACCACACTAAATTTGCTAAATTCCACTGAAAAGAAAATTATGACTATCGAAGACCCGGTAGAATATAGATTAAATGGAATCAGCCAGGTACAGGCCAAACCCAAAATCGGGCTTACTTTTGCAGCTGGACTAAGAAGTTTCTTGCGGCAGGACCCTGATATCATGTTGGTAGGAGAGATTAGGGACAAAGAGACAGCTGAAATTGCTGTTCAGGCAGCCCTTACCGGACATATTGTTCTTAGCACCCTTCATACCAATGATGCTCCCAGTTCAGTGATAAGATTAATTGATATGGGCATAGAGCCCTTTTTAATTTCCTCTTCGTTAGTTGGAATTATAGCTCAAAGATTAGTCAGAAGGATATGTCCTAAATGTAAGAAAGAGATAAAAATAACTCCAGTCATAGAAAAAATTATGGATGAGTACAAGATAAAAAGCAATGAGATAACCTTATATAAAGGTGAAGGATGTCCTTATTGTAAAGATACCGGATATAAAGGAAGAATCGCTATCTTTGAGCTGATGGTAATTACTGAAAATATTAGAGATTTAATTAGCAAAAATGTTACTACCGGAAAACTAAGGGAAGCTGCTATAAGTGAGGGAATGTGTCAATTAAGGAAAGATGGTATAAAGAAGGTTTGCGAAGGTCTGACTACTATAGATGAAATTTTACGAGTCGCTTCATCTTAAGGATTGAAAGGAGTGAATCAAAATATCTCTTAATCAGAACGAAGGAAATAATTTAGAAAAACTAAAGATGCAAATATTGCAATTAAATGCCTTAAATAATATTTCTTTGGAGTTAACCCGAACTACAGATTTAGATGTTTTATTAAATAAGATAATCGAGTATGCCGCTATGATTGTAAAAGCTGAAGCCGCTTCTATATTACTTTTAGATAAAAAAAAGAATGAATTATATTTTAAAGCAAGTCTAGGTAAAAAAAGTAAAGAAATAAAAAAATATAAAATAAAAGTTGGTGAAGGAATAGCCGGCTGGGTAGCGGAAAAAGGAAAATCTCTAATAGTCGAAAATGTTGCTAAAGATACGAGGTGGAACAAAAGTATTGATAGTTCCTCAAAATTTACGACTAAATCACTTATTTGTGTTCCCTTAATTTTGGAAAAAGAAATTATGGGAGTAATGGAGGTAATTAATAAAAAAGATAATGAATTTTTCGATAAGAATGACGAAGAAATATTAAATTCTTTTGCTAATCAAGTGGTGATCGCCTTATGGAATGCAAATATTATAGAGGATTTGAATAATTATTTTGTACATATTACCGAAATATTAATCCAGGCATTGGAAAATGAATCGCTTGGTCCCAAAGGACATTTTATGAGACTGGCTCGACTGGCCACACAAATTGGTAATAAGCTGGGAGTAACCGGAAAAGATTATAATAATTTATATTATGCTTCTTTACTGCATGACATAGGTAAAATTAAAGTAAGTAGAAATATTGATATTAGCTTTAAAGAAAAAGATAATTTTAATTTGGTTCAAAGTGAAATTAGTTTACATCCTATAGTAGGTGCAAACATGCTTAAACAGATTAATTTATTTAAAGATATAATTCCTATGATAAAACACCATCATGAAAGCTATGATGGAACAGGTTATCCTGATGGATTGAGCGGTGAAGAAATTCCCCTTGCTTCTCGAATAATATCCGTTGTTGAAGATTATACCAAGATATTCTATAATGAATATATTGAAAACCCTTACGAAAACAATAAAGCGTTAAATAAATTGTTTTCTCTTGCCGGAACAAAATACGACCCAAAAGTCATCAACGCCCTAAAAGAAATTATTAAAACATGACGTAGGACAGGCGTCTCGCCTGTCTACTAAAATGTAGGGATTCGATTCATCGAACCTGTAAAAATATTTAATTGGTGAATCGGCAAATTGGTGAATCGGTCAATTATTGAATTAATTTATCTGTCAATTGGAGAATTGGTCAATCGGTCAATTGGTCAATTTCTTTAAATCGAGGTGATTATTAACCAATGCCAACCTTTGCCTATAAAGTCCGCAACCGATCGGGTAAAATATTTACTGGTAGTATGGAAGGAGAAAGCAGGAGTGTAGC
>Ga0268277_1001080_pt1 | contig 19756 bp, 17 predicted proteins | sample saktaG_5_FD_190132 | JGI IMG/M metagenome (GOLD analysis project Ga0268277, IMG submission 190132) | Saline water microbial communities from Sakinaw Lake, British Columbia, Canada - sak_2010_1_5_50m | ecosystem: Environmental > Aquatic > Non-marine Saline and Alkaline > Saline ...
TTATTAATAAAAAAGAAATTCAGCTATGATGTTAATAATCTCCTCAAAAACAGCATACTACTAAAAAACCTAAAGAACCAGAAAAAACTGAGCAGTTTCTTCAATTAATCAATTATAAAAATTTATAATACAAGAGAATGATATTTTAGATTATTTTCTTCAATGAATTTATGGGGTTTTTCTAAATCAGATAAGTTTAAACCAATATGAAAATCAGTTCCTACAATAAACCTTACATTGTTTTTTACCAATTCATCTAATAATTTTTTAGAGAAATGTTCATAATAGTTCTTTCCCTCTCTTGTGTTTCTTCCAACATTTCTTCTAGAATGAAATTCAGAATGATTTATTTCTATGAAAATTTTATTATCTGAAAGTATTTTCGCAATTTCTAACTCTCTCCCATCATAATTTTTTTGTAAATCATTATGTGCAAGACCAACAGGAATTAATAATTTATTTCTTACTTTAGTTATACTAGAAATATCCCTGCTTCCTACTTCTCCCCAATATTCAAATTTTGTGTTTACATATTCAAAAAGTGCATAATCAAAATTATTCAAGATTTCAAATGGAAGTTTTGATGGATTGATTCCATAATTTTTAGAAACATCAATTTCAATCCCAATTTTCAAGTCTAAATTAGTATGTTTTTTATATTCCTCTTTTAATTTCTTTAAATGATTTAGGTAAATTCCTAGCCTATTTGTAATTTGAAAAGTTTCTGGTAATTTTTTTGAAAAAGCATGATCACTAATTCCTAATATTTCTAACCTTGACTCCATTGCTTTATTTATCAATTCTTTCGGTGTCAAAACCCCATCTGAATAGGTTGTGTGTGTATGAAGATTATGTTTTTTCATTTTTTATTATAATAATTACCTAAAAGTAATGATTTATATATAAATATTTCTTTTTTATCTCTAAATAAATGTTGATTATCAACAAATATTAATAAATAACTCCTGATTGTTGATTATAAACAAAAAGGAGTAAATAATTGTTAAATGTTGATTATCAACAAGACCATAAGATATAATAATTAAATGCAAGAGAACTTATCCAGGTAAGTAACTACTAAACAGTTATCAAAAATAGAAAGATTTATAAATAGTTGATTCAAAACAATAAATATGATAGGTAACTGGATAAAACAATTTCTGGGGATAAATGAACTCAATAGCAGAGTACATAATCTTGAAAAGGAAAAAGCTAATCTAGAGAATAGGGTTATTGAAGCTGAAAAAGAGAAGAATTTAATTAGTGATTCTGTTGTTAAAAGCATTTCTTTGTCTGAAATTAATTATGAGGTTGAAGAATTTCTAAAAAAACTGAATATTCAAATAACAAACCAGAATTCAGAAGCTGCATTAATTTCTTTGAATGCAACCGATGTTGTAAAGAAATATGGATTTAAAAGATATGTTTCTCCAATTGAAAAAGGATATCCATCACCAGTTATAAGTATGGATGAATTTCATAAGCACCCAGAAGAATATTTACATAAGTTGGGAAAGGGATTCTTCAATTTTCCACTCAGTCTGAATTTTGATGAAATTAATGATATACTAGAAAATAAATTTGGTAATATAAATATAAGCACAAACTCTTTTTATTCAAATAATGGTTGTTGTAAATTTGTTTTGGAAAGCTTGTTAAATAGAATAACAGGTGAAGATAAAGCAAATGATAAAGCAAATAAAATAATTGTTGAAGCAACCCAATTATCACATTTAAGAAGAGCAAAATGCAGTGGCTGGGTTCATATTGATACATTAGATTTTTTTGCAAATTATAGTGGAATTATAAAATTTATATCAGACCTGCCAAATGTAAATATTAATGCTAAGAAAAGAGCTATCAGCGCAATGGAGTTTGCAAAGTTTTCTTATTTGACTGCTTTGGAAATTGTTGGGACAACAAGAATAAAAAATCTGTCAGATTTACTAAAATATGACCAAAAAGAAGAACCACATATAGCAACAGGAAATATAGAAAATTTTAATCCAACCCAGCAACTCAAATCAAAGATAAAATCATCTTTGTTGTCTGAACCTGAAGGAACATCTTATTTAGATATAGATGGGCTTTTACCAATAAGATCAAAAGAAAGATTTAGAAAATTGGCTTCTGAAATAACATCAAATATATTGGCAAATGATAAAGAGAAGGAAGGTTTGACCTATGGAATAGATAAACCATTAAATGAATATTCAGTTGGTGAAGCAATAACACTGGCATCTTACTTTGCAAGAAATGTTATCACAAAATACAAAACATTGGAGGACTCAGTAAAAGACATATTTACGGGAAAATCAAGCTCTGCAATATCAGGAAAATGTACTGATTATACAGGATTAGCATTACATTATTTAAGAGAATACTTGGTTCCCATGCAACCTAATAAGTTTAGAAACTGGTTATTTGGCTTTGAAAAAGACCATATAGGGGATTATAGTCATTGTTACATAAAAGCCTTGCATACAAATCCTGATCTAACAATAGATGTTTATTTCTTAGACCCAACTAATTTAGCAAAAAGAGGAATAGAAGAATTAAAATCCCCAAAAGAAGTAATAAAAGGGTTAGATACTAGTAATTTACCACTAATGATAAAAAGAGATGCAGAGGATTTGTTATATGCTGCAAAAGAGAGAATGAAATAAAGGTTTTCTTATCCTTTTTAAATTATTAAATTTTCATCAAAAGATTTGAATTTAAAAAACCATTGGAATTAATTTAATTTTTCCTTGAATGAATTCAGTTCTTTGATGAATCTCTTTATTGTTTTCACAAGATGCTCTGGCTGGGTTTTTAATACTTCAGCTGTTTTTGTCAGAATATCTCCCTGAAATTTTTCTGTTGATTTCAGTTCAAAATCCTGTTCAGGGATTTGCTTTCCCTTTTTTAAGGCTTTTTTTGCCTTTTTCCATTTAGTAAATAGTTCATCTACCCTTGCAGGAATTTGGGCTGCATCAACATTCAATATTTTTGAGAGTTCTCCTAAAGTTCCTTTTTTCTTATCAATTTCCTCTTTAGCTTTCTCGCCTGCAACAAACTCTATTCTCACAACACCATCCTGGATTTTTGTTGATTTTAATATCCTTATTTTTCCGACCTCTGAGGTGTTTTTAAGGTGTGTTCCACCGCAGGCCTCAACATCCAAACCCTTAATTTCAATAATCCTTATCTCTTTTCCAGGAACAGCCCCGCCCTGGTAAATGCCCATTCCATATTTTTTTTCAGCCTCATTTCTTGGCATAAAACTTGAATTAATTTGAATTTTATCCTTAACTGTTTTATTGGCAAGGTTTTCAATTTTTTCAAGCTCATCATTTGTAATGCTCTGATAATGAGTAATATCAAGATGAGCTTTTTCAACAGTCTTTTTTGCACCTGCCTGGTTTATATGAGGTCCTAAGACTTTTCTTGCAGCTGCATTTATTATATGTGTTGCAGTATGGTGATGAGTCAACTGCAATCTTCTGCCAATATCAATTGTTCCTTCAATATAATCCCCTTCTCTGAATTTAGGCTTATCAGATAGAGCATGAATAATTACATTTCCCTGCTTGAAAACATCAATTACCTCCTGATTATCCAGTTTTCCATTGTCATGATCCTGGCCACCAGAGCTGGGATAAAATACTGTCTTATCTAAAACAATGTTATTGCCAATAATTTTCAGAACCTCTGCCTTAAACTTATCTTTGCGGTAATCATCAAAATAAAGTGCCTTTGTCTCAGGAATATCTTTTAGGTTAAGATTTTCTTTTTTTTCAGCAATCTCTTTTTTCTCTTCACTATGGAGCTCTGAGACAAGTGAATAGAAATTCTTTGGAACATCAACTGTCTTTCCCAGCTTCAGGGCTTCCTTGCTGATAATTTCAGGGTCAATGCCATGGCTGTCATATAACTGCAAAAGTTTTTTTTCTGTTATTTCTTTTCTGATTAGATTCTGGATTATCTGCTTTGACTTCTGCTTTGTATTTTCATATTTCTCCTTTTCAACATCAAGTATTTTTTCAACTGCATCAAGATTCTTGCTTAACTCTGGAAATTCACTTTTTAGCTCTTCTGCATGCCACCTGCAGACATCTGGCAGGTTAATGTCCCAGCCATATTTATCAATAAATGAAAATGAGCGCCTTGCAAGTATCCTTAAGTTATAGCATCCTCCAACATTAGAGGGTAGTGCACCATCACTTAATGCAATAAGCAAGCCACGAGCATGCTCTGCAATTGAATAAAGGGCTGCCATTGGCAATATGGTTTTTTTTAATTCATCTACACTTATACCTACTTTACCAGCAACATCTTTCCATGCCTTGTCAATATCATCAACCTCATCAACATTAAGGAATCCTGCATAAGGAACATATTTTTTCATAATTTCTTTATTGTATGTTATGCCTGTTTTTTCTATGAGTTTTTTTACAACAGACGGAAATGATGCATCGTAAATTGTTGGAGTGCCCTGGCTGAACCATGCGCACCTTTCCATCCCCATTCCCATATCAAGCACTTTTAATGAAAGCTCTTTTGGCTCGGTTTCTGTCTGCTCATACATCATATAAACCTGGTTTCCTATTTCCACACCCCGGGAAAAGAATTCCATGCATGGCCCAAAATTTCCTCCTCCTGCCCATGCATCTTCATGAAAAGTAATCTCTGAATCAGGAATTCCTAAACCATTGTTAAGCCATTTTTTTATGTGCCTGAAAACTTTGTTCTGGTCCCATTTATCAGGCGAAACAAACATATGCTGGCCAATCATATTAAAGCAGGTCATGTGGCTTCCTGTTATTCCAACATTATCAATATCGCCAAACCGTAAGCAGAATTGAGGCACTACCAAAGGATTTGCAGGTGGTTCAACCTCCCCACTAACAACATATGGCTGGAAATCAGCAATGCTTGCTATTACAAAATCCATGTCAGAGCGCCATCTTGCAACAACAGGATAGCGTTTTATTGGTGTGTAGCCTAACTCCTTGAACATTTTTGAGAATTTCTGCCATACTTCAATATAACTTAGCTTTTCCTTGCAGGGATTATCCTCAAAAAACCTAAATCCGCCTGAGCAAGCAGTATCACCACAGAAATCCCTGTTTTTATTTGTAGTCCAGAAATACTTTCCGCACTTTGTGCATTTTTTTCTGGAAAATCCCTCTTCCTTTAAAACATCTGTTGCATAATACTTGTCAGGATTTTTGCCTGCCTCTTTTCTAAACCATTTTTTTGCTTCTTTGTCCGTTAGCATATTAAGACTTATTTTTTAGCTATTATTTAAATTTTCTTATATTCAAGCAGAATATCATAAAAATCCATAGTGGATTTTTAGGACACAAAGAAAACATAGTTTTCCGGTGTGCCAAAAATACAAAGCATTTTTGAGCATGCCAGAAATGTTCATCCGCACATTAAAGTATGCAGTTTCCACAAGCATTTCTGTGCATGAGAATCAAAAGAATAGGATTATATTACATCAGTTATATAACTTAAATTATTGTAAATAGTAAACTAAGAGATCCTTGCATGATTTGAGCTGCACCCAAGGCAGTAAGTATGAACAACATTGTCATTGCCAAAATGCAGCCTACAATCTTCTGCAGAAAGTATAAGCTTTCCGCACGACTCACATTTATCGTACATAAACTACCCCTTTATGATATTAGTTTCAAAGCTTATAAATCTTTCTTTTTTAGAATTTTGTATGAAATAATTCAAACTTGTAACTAGTGAGCGAAGCGAGGAGTGGAACTTCAACGAAGTTGAATGTCGCACCTGCGTGCCAGCTTAGCAAGAAGCTGTTATGGGCCCACCCGGAATCGAACCGGGGATTTTCACCCTGTGAAGGTGATGTCATAGCCGCTAGACCATAGGCCCAATAATCATAAAAACTTGCTTCTGCCCTTTAGCTTTTCTATTTCATTATGCAGATTTATAACTCTTTCTACATAATCTTCTCCAAGCTCTTTTTTGAACCTTTCTATTACTTTTTGGATTACGCCTCTTTCTTTTCCAAAAATAAGGTTGTCTGCATAAGCAATTATCTTTTCCTCTATTGTTTCAGGAACAAAGTCCTTTAATGGGAGATTAAGGCCTTGTTTTTCTATATCCTCTTTTGTTATTCCAACACCAATATGTGTTTCAGCAATTCTTGCATATTTTTTAAGGCCTTCCTTAATTAATATTTCGCCGCCGACAACTCCGTGCCTTATTGAATTTTCCTTATAGCATTTAAATCTTCCAATATCATGCAATAAGGAACCTATCTTAATAAGGTTAATATCAACATCATGATTTTTCTTAATTTCCTCAGCTATCTCAAGAGCAAGTTTTTGGACAGCTCTTGAATGATTTAATACAGCATTAAAGTTTTCCTTATTATTAGAATATTTCCTCAAAAGTTCAACTGCTTCCTTTTCAGTTATATCTCTCATAAAAAAACAGAAATAATAGCTTAATAAAAAACTTTCTAAAAAAAATAAAGGCTCCCTATTCTTGGGTTTGGGGGTAGTAAGAATTCGGCAGGGAGCCTATGTAAATATGATTTTTGATTTTTTTACTGGCTTTTTCAGTTCTTCAAGCCACATTGCACCAATATTGATCATTTCCTTTTGGAATTGGTCTGATATTTTGTATGTCTTCTTGTAAAGATTGAAATTAATAATGCCCATGCTTTTCATTGGTGTTAATATCCTGTCATAAAATTGCCTTTTGTTATATGAAAGCTTGACTTTCTTGCCTTTGTATGACGGTTCTTCAATCTCTGCAACCAATGTTCCTTCATGAAGCTTTGTAGCAAACAGGGACATTTCTGATTTGCCTATCTCACCGCCATTTTCTTTCATGTAATTTATCAGCAGATTAGCAACTATCTTCTGTTGTTTTGTTGCAAATATTACTTCCAGTATATCATCTGGGATATTAAATAAGTCAAATAAAATGACCATTTTAAACATAATAAATCATACTAGTATATAAATGTTACTATTTTGTATACTGGAATAGTTTTTTATAAGATTTATTTTGTAGAAAAAAAGTCTTTAATCTCTTCAAGATAATTTTTAGTAATCTTAATATCCAGGTCAATAGGAAAGCATTTGAAATATGTTGGCCAGCAATACCTCTCGTCTAAAAATACTATTACTCCTCTATCAGTTGATGACCTTATACAGCGGCCAGCACTCTGCAAGGACTTGTTGAATGCAGGGAACATATACCCATAATCCCATCCCCTTCCAAATTTCTTTTCATAATAGTCTATCAATGCCTTTGCCTCAAGGTCTGGCTTTTGCAAGGGTATCCCAATAACAACAACACACTTTAAAACTCCTGGCAAGTCAATTCCTTCTCCAAAAGAGCCTGATGCAACGCACAACAAGACTGCTCCTGAATTTTTGTAAGACTTAAATTTCTCCAAGAGTTCTTTTTTTTCCTCTTTTTTTAGCTTAGGTATTTCAAGAAAAGTTGTTTTCCTGCATAATTTAGTAAAAAAATGATTAACAGTGTCCCTTATGTAATAGCTTGGAAAGAAAAGTGCAGAATTTCCAGGTGTTTCATTCACAATATCAGAGCATATTTTTGCTATCCTCCTGAACTGTTTTTCATTTCTTAGGGAATATTTTGTGCTTGTTTCAGGCACTATGATATTAAGCTGGTTTTTGACTGGAAAAGGGCTTTTATATGATTTTTCAACTGTATTTTCTTCAAAACCTAAAAGGTCTTTATACATTAGTGTTGGAGTTAATGTTCCAGACATTATAATTGTTGAATGTGCATTATTTACTATATCTCTTGTAACCAATGATGGATCCAAACAACGGTATGATAAGATTATTGCTTTTGGTTTTTTCTCAATTATCCTTACAAATCCTTCATCAGAACCCTGCCATGCACTAAGAAATTTTGCAACTGAGCCAATGCTGCTCTGCTTTTTTGTTTCCCTGACAGCATCGCCTATGAATTCAAAGTCTGAAACCAGATCACCATAATCTGCAATCTGACTTATTTTTTTTGCAAATTCATCTTTTTTTACAATAGATTCACCATATTCTCTTAGCTCTTTTGCAAGATTTTCAAGAATATTTTTAATCTCAACCAGGCTTTCTCTTGCTTTGTTATACTTAAACTTCTTTGCTTCGCTGATAGCCCTCTTTACTGTAAAGCTTGATAACCGTTCTGTCATTAAATCCCTTACTCTTGAAGCAAGATTATGGCCTTCATCAATTATAATAATTGTATTCTCAACATCTTTTTGTATTCTCTTGAAAAAAGAATCTCTTATAGCCGGGCTGAAAATATAATAATAATCTGTAACAATAACATCTGCATCTTTTGCCAATAATGCTGAGATTTCATATGGACAAAGCCTGTATTTTAAGCATATGTCCTTAACTGTTTCTGTATGACAGGGGGATAATTGTTTTAATTCTGATAAAACTGCCTTTGCTTTTACAGTTAACTTTGATTTTGTTTTTGTGTTTGCATAAAACTCGCATTTATTGTCCTCTCTTACAGTTTTGCAGTAATCTGCAAACTCACCTGAATAAAGCATTTCAACACCCGGAACAAGGCACATCCATTTCTTGCCAATTATGTCAGCAGCTTTTATACCAAGGTTGTATTCTTCTTTTATTTTTTTAAGAGTATTTATTGCAATAACATGCTGTGTATGCCTGTTTGTCAGAAAAAATACTGTCAGCTTGTTTTTTATTGCATGGGCCAGTGCAGGAGCTAAAACTCCAGCTGTCTTTCCAATGCCTGTCGGAGCATGCATAATCAGGCTTTTTTTGTTTTTAAGGGCATTGTCAACATCTAATATCATATCATCCTGTATTTCCCTAATAACAGAATGGGGAAATAATAATTTAGCCAGCTTATCTTTTGATATCATATTAAAAAAAGAAAATAGTTGCTATATAAATCTTTATCTTAAGAAGCAGATTATTTTCCGGATTAAATCTTTTTTATTTTAATAATATGATTAATACTAAGAGGTGTATTGGAATCTATATTATCTTATAGTTACTTTAAAGTAGTATTTTTAGAAAGCTTTATAAATAAAAAAAGCTTTCTTAATTATAATATGAATAATACTATGGGATTAGAGGAATGTATTATTAAAGGCGTCCTTGAAACAAAAGAAGACGCAAGGGATATTGGTTTTGACCTTGTAAGACTTGGCAGAAGAATTAATGAAGATAATATTGTTAATGAAATAATTTACAGAAAGGAAAATAAACCAAAGGATAAGGAAAATCTGCCTGCCTACAGAAATAATGAAATATTAATAAATAATGAGAAGAGAAAAACATTGGAGTTGTTTATTGAACAATATGGTAAAGAGAAAAAGAGATGCTTTCAAAATATTAATAGGATTCTAATTCCCTGTATATTTGGAGATGGTTTTATAAGACTGTTTAATTATTCTCAGCGTAAATTGAATCAAACAAAAAAGCAAAGAATAGGGGGAGAAAAATTAAAAGATGCCTATATTTTTGTTCATACTTTTCGAACAGTTGAAATACTCCAGGAATTTGAAGCTACTGATTATCAAAAGAGATTAGGTTTTTTACATGATATTATTGAAGAACTTAGGGATTGGAGAATAAAAAAAGTAAAAGATAACTTAGTAAGAGATATTGATGAGGAAAGAAAATTAAGAGAGGAAATAAAATCAGCACCTGAATACAAAGAAATTTATGATCTTCTTGTTAAAAGACGTAAAGGAAATTGGAAAGAAATAATAAGCGAAGAAGAGGCAAAATCAACAAAGTATCATTTGAGATTGCTTACAAGACGTGTTAATGAATCTTATAAAAATTATGTGAAAAGGATGCACCATGGTTGTTTTAAGGATAAAATCAAGAAAAAAGTAAAATATTTAACTTTTGATAAAAAAGAGCAAATAAATTTTTATGCTGCTCCTCTTGTTGTAAAAATTGCCGACTCCATTGATAATACAAGGAGGCTTAGAGAAGGAAATATTTCTGATAGGATTAGCAGGCTTTATCACAATTTATATACACTAAAAGAAGTAGATAACTTCTTATACCGCTCAAAGTTTGATATGATAATTAGGCTAAGGAAAGGATTGATAGAAAGTTCAAAGGAAGAAGTAGAAAGAAATATAAGAGATTTTGAAAATGATAATGATCCTGCTGTAAAAAGCAAATTTAAAATATTTCAAGAATTGAAAGATAGATATAATGATTTAGACAAAAGAAGCACATATAACCCAATTATACAAAAAGATAAAAATATTGAAATGTTAATAAATAAGGGATATCCAAAATGAGTGAATATTCAGTAGATGAAATTATAAATCAAAAAGACGAAGGAGAATCAAAATATTTGGATGTTGGAGATTATGAACTTTCTATTTTAGGAACAGAATATACTGAAGATGGTTATGGGCCATATAAACTCTGTACTTTAGTGGAAAAATATAGTAAAGAGATTGCATGGATGCCTGATAGCCTCCAACAACATATCAATCCTCAGAAAAATGTTAAAATTACGGATATAAGAAAAGAAGATATTGGTAAGATAATACAAGAAGTCTACGCATTTAAAGCAAAAGAGAAAGTAATTTTAGAATCAATTTTAATAACACATAAATCTCTCATAAATAGAATATTAAATGATTACAAAGCTTATTATAATAAGATTAAAAAATAAACTACCTCTTTAATTTCTCTTTGATTTTTTCTGCAAGCCCTTTTCCTTTTTCAGTTAATGAACTGCCAGTTTTTTCAAATACTGCCTTGCCTTTCTTGAGGTTTCTCTCCATTACTAAACTATAATCATGCATAACAGAGGCCATGTCCTTTATCCTGTTGCCATATTTTTCAAAGAAAGCAACAGTTGTCAATGGATATCTTTGAGGAATATCTGGCTTTTCATCGGAATAGCCAATTGTTATTATTGCCTGGGGCCTTGCATAATCAGGGATATTAAGAACTCTTGAGACAACATTCTCATCAAATGCACCTACCCAGCATGCTCCTAAGCCAAGAGAATGAGCTGTTAAAAGCATATTTTCTATTGCAGCTGCATTGTTCTGTATAGAGTAAAGCCTGTTCCCCCTTACACCATAAAATCTTTCGCTTTTTTTCAGGTCTGCGCAGATAATTATGTAAACAGGTGCTTTTGACATCCAGTGCTGCTTTAATGATGCTTCTGCAATTGTTTTTCTTTTTTCTTCATCCTGCACAACAATAAAATTCCAGTCCTGTATATTTCCAGAGCTTGGGGCAAGCCTTCCAGATTCCAAAATAGTTCCTACTTTATCCCATTCAACTGGAATATCAAGATATTTTCTTATGCTTCTTCTTGTGATTATGCATTCAAAAACTTCCATATTAAGCATTATAAAACTCTATATTAATAAAATTATCGCTTTATTCAAAAATTATTTATAGTAAGGAGATTTATTAAAGGGTATGAAATATGCTAGTTTAGTTGAGGTTTACCAAAAGCTTGACTCAACAACAAAGAGGCTTGAGAAAACATACTTTATATCTGAACTATTAAGAAAAACGCCAGTAGAGGATCTTTCTAGGATAACATTGTTATTGCAGGGCAAAATCTTTCCGCCATGGGATGAGCGCAAGATAGGTGTTGCATCAAGAATGGTTTTAAAGGCAATAAATTTTGCAACTGGCTTAAATTCCGGAGAGATTGAGGATGAGTGGAAAAAAACAGGAGATTTGGGCAAGACTGCTGAGAATCTTATAAAAAAGAAAAAACAAGCCACTTTATTTTCACAGGATTTGTCTGTCAGCAAAGTGTTTAATAATCTAAGAAAGCTTGCCACCTTAGAAGGCCTTGGCTCTGTTGACCAAAAAGTAAAATTAATATCTGAACTGCTTACATCTGCAAAGCCTATTGAGGCAAGATACATTGTGAGGAATGTTTTAGAAGAGCTAAGGGTTGGCGTTGGAGCAGGCTCTTTAAGGGATGCAATTACATGGGCATTTTTTCCAAAAGTTTGTGGAATATTTTTCAAGTGTGATAAATGCAATAACTATATGCCAAACATAGCTAAATGCCTTGAATGCAATGAAATTATAGAAAATAAATTTAAAAAAGAAATTGAAAAGTTTGATGAAACAAAAGTTCTTAAACTAAAAAGCATTGACGAGCTTAAGAAAGCAGATATTAAAAAATATGATTTTATTTTATGCAAAGATGAAAATTTAGCGAGAGAAGCTTATAATTACTTTGTTAATGCTGTTCAGGGAGCTTATGATGTTGCAAATGATTTTTCTGTTGTTGCAGAAAAAGCAAAAATTGATGGCATTAAGGGCTTAATGAATGTTAGCCTTGAACCTGGTAGGCCTATAAAAGTAATGCTTGCTATAAAGGTAAAGGATGTAAAAGAAGGTTTTGAAAGGGTTGGCAAGCCAGCTGATATAGAGTATAAATTAGATGGCTTCAGGCTGCAGATACACAAGAAAGACAAGGATATAAAATTGTTTACAAGAAGGCTTGAGAATGTCACAAAACAGTTTCCAGATGTTGTTGATTATGTTAAACATAATATTAAAGGGGAGTCTTTTATAATTGATTCAGAGGCAGTTGGCTTTAGCCCAAAAACAAAAAAATATCTTCCATTCCAGAGCATATCCCAGAGAATTAAACGAAAGTATGACATTGAGAATATGGCAAAGGAGTTTCCTGTTGAGCTGAATGTTTTTGATATTATATATTACAATGGGAAAAATATGATTACAACACCTTTCAGTGAGAGAAGAAAGATTATTGAGAAAATAGTAAAGCCTGCTGAAAGAAAGATTGTTTATGTCAAGAATCTTATAACATCTGATGAGAAAGAGGTTTTAAAATTTTACAAGGAATCTCTTGACAGGGGCAATGAAGGGATCATGCTCAAGACACTTGATGCTGTTTACAAGCCAGGGGCAAGAGTCGGGCACATGGTGAAGTTCAAGCCGGTTATGGATACCCTTGATTTGGTTATTGTTGGGGCAGAGTGGGGAGAAGGAAAGCGCTCTAACTGGCTGAGCTCTTTTACACTTGCATGCATTGATGAAAACAATAATTTTCTTGAAATAGGAAAAGTCGGAACAGGCATTAAGGAAAAATCAGAACTCGGAGTTTCATTCAGCCAGCTTACAGAGGAATTAAAGCCATTGATAATCTCTGAAAAAGGAAAAGGCGTTAATGTAAAGCCAGAGATTGTTGTAGAAATAAATTATGAAGAAATCCAGAAAAGCCAGACATACAGCTCAGGATATGCCTTACGGTTTCCAAGGTTGATAAATCTAAGGCTGGAAAGATCTGCAGAAGAATGCAGCACCTTAAGCATGGTTGAGGAGTTTTATGAGAATCAGAGACACAGGAAATAATTCTTATTTTCATCTTATAATAAATTAAATTATCGTCTTGGGATTTCTAATATAGAAAAGTTAATAAGTAAGCTTATACATTAATAATTAAACAAATTCAAAGAGGTGCATTTGATGGCAAAAAAGAAAGCAGCTAAGAAAAAGAAATAAATTCATAAAATTCAAATAATATCAGTTATTTTTTTATTTTTATTTTATTTTGTGGGCTTTTAAAACTAAGAGTCTTGTGAAATTTATAATTCTTTTCTTATGTTTTCAACAAATTTTTCAAAATCAGTGTTTTTTATGCATGCACCGCATGCATACTCATGGCCGCCACCATAGCCATCAATTTCAACTAATGCTTTTTTAAGTATTTTAGACACTGAAATGTGGTCTGATGAGCGGAGGCTGCATTTCATTTCACCATCTTTCTCACGTGCAACTAAAATGAGTTTTTTTGGAAATCTGTAAAGAAGCTCGTTCGAAAGGTCGCCTGTAAAGCTCATTCTGTTTGAATATGTAACTAAAAGTATTTTATTATCATCAATATCTTTAAGAGTTTTTTTAAGCATGGTTTCATATTCTTCTTTTATTTTATCAAACCTTCTAATAATAAAGTTTGCCTGGGAAGTTTCATTATTAAGAATTTCATAAGGGGTTTTAGTTCTTGTTAATATCTTGACACAGCTCAGGACATCTGATGTTTTTCCTTTGAGAATAAAAGATAATATTCTTACAAGCTCTCCAAGTTTTGTTTCATATAATGCTTTTTCCGGCTTTTTTATTTCCGGCGGCAATAAATCAGGATATTCTTTTGAAAATTCTTTTATAAAGTCAGGTAAATGCCAGTCCCCAACTGCTCCGCATGCTGCAATCCATAGGTCCTGCTTTACAATCCTATAGCAGATGCATGATACTGGTTCGCCAAAGCCATCTTTTTTTGAATTAAAGTATTTTATTCCACTGTTCTTGATAATATCATGATGGTCTATCCAGATTATTGGGACATCAACAGCATCAATAAAGTCAGGGCTTACCATTGGCTTGTCAAGTATGAAAACCTTATCCGGGCCGTAATTCTCAACTGTTTTTAGAAAAATCGGCTTAAGCTCTGGGCTGCTTTTTACAATAATGCCCTTTCCTTCTTTTTTATACCTGTAAAGCAAGAGAAAAGAGCAAAGCCCATCAGGGTCATCATCAAAGAAGAAGAGTGGCCTCTTGCAGTTGTCAAGCTCTTCCCTTATCTCTTTGTAGTGTTTTTCTGTAAGCATAATTAAAAGAAAAGAGGTTTATTAATAAAATTTTCTACTTTTTAGTCTTTGAAGATAATTGTATTATCCGGCCTTGGAACCTTTCTTAGCTTAACCCCTGCTTCCTTCAGGAATTTCCTTGCTTCTTCATCTGCATAATCATGATAGCTTATCACTTCCTTAATGCCTGCATTTACTATCATTTTCGCACAAATCATACAAGGAGTATGAGTGCAGTACATAGTTGAGTTAGAGATATTTATTCCATGAACTCCTGCCTGTATGATTGTATTCTGCTCTGCATGTATTGCCCTGCATATCTCATGCCTTGTTCCTGACTCAATGCCTAATTCATCTCTCAAACACCCAAGCTCAAAGCAATCCTTGACACCTTTTGCAGCTCCATTATAACCAGTTGTTAATACTCTTTTTTCCTTGACTATTATAGCCCCAACATGGTGCCTTAAGCATGTGCTTCTTTCAGCAACCAGGGAGGTCATTTTCATAAAATATTCGTCCCAGCTTGGCCTTTTATTTTTATTTTCTTCTGATTCCATTTAAAACATCCTCCACTTTTTTATGAAGCTCTTCAAAAGTTCCATTGTTTTCAAAAACATAATCTGCCATCGAAATGCATTTTGAGAGATTTTGATTATTTGGATCCTCACTTGTCATTTCAATTTTTTCATTATCAATAAATTCTTGAAATGAAATTTTATCTGTGCTGCTTTTCCTTTCTGAACCTCTCTCATACCTTACCATTGGGTCTGCATCAACTGCAAAAAGATAAAACTTTCCCTTGTTTCTTAAAGTAGTTATTTCTCCTGCTGTTCTCAGGCTTTCAATAACGCAGTTTTTCCCTGAGTTTTTTGCTCTCTCAAAAAGTGTCTCTGCAATATAACCTGGAGAATTTTTCTTTCTTAAATCATTTCCAACAATAACCATGCTGTCCCTATTAACAGGCATTTGCCTTTTTTTGATTTCTTTAACTAAAAACTCTCTAACTGAATAATGCTTAAATCCCTCTTTTTCAACAAGAAAATTAGCAATAGTGCCCTTACCCGCACTAAGGGTTCCTGTAATTCCTATAATCAGCATATTTTACACCTAGTTTCTAATCTCTGTTTTTTCAAAATAACCTGAAACAGCTTTTTTCATTTCATCAAGCTTATTATCCTCAAAAGGAATTATTTTTTCAAATTTTTCATCAACAAGTTTGTCCTCTCTTGGAATAAAGTTTTGGATAACATATTTTTTTGCCTTGCCAAAGCTGCTTATCCACTCGCCAATTTTCCTTAACTTTTCAGCATCATGATAACCCTTAATTACAGTTGTCCTGAACTCATAATCCAGACCAGAGTTTATTATAATTTTCATACTCTCTTCAATCTGATTAATATCAATCTTTACTCCGGCAAGAGTATTGTAATTATCTTTGTCTGCTTTAATATCCATGGCAATATAATCTATAATTTTTTCATCTATTAATTCCTTTAATTTATTTGGATTAGAACCGTTTGTATCCAGCTTGACAATAAATCCCAATTCTTTTATTTTTCTCAACAGTTCATTTAATTCAGGGTTAATTAAAGGCTCCCCGCCTGTTATGCATACAGCATCCAAGTATTTTTTTCTCTGCCTTAAAAAATCCAGAATTTCTTTTTCTTTGTATATTTTTTCTGGATTATCAGGCAAAACCAACTCAGGATTATGGCAAAAACCGCACCTAAAATTGCATCCAAATAAAAATATGGTGCAGGCTATTTTATCAGGACAATCAATTAAGGTTAATTTTTGTAATCCCGCTATTTGCATTCTTAATCCTACTCTTTGTTTATGTCATTTCAAAATATTTTCGGTCTTTAAATTCCTCAGCCTTGCCCTCGTTCCACTGCTCAACAGGCCTCAAATAACCTACAACCCTTGAATAGACCTCACATTTTGTTTTCATTTTATTACCTCTTTTATTTTTTTAAATTCTTCATTAGAGATTAACTCGCATTTAGGGCAATATTCATGCTCGCCAGGAAGATAACCATGTATTGGGCATATTGAAAAAGTAGGTGTGATAGTAAAATATGGCATTCTGAAATTTTCAGCTACCTTTTTTATTAGGTTTTTTACTCCCTCCTTGGTTAATCTCTCGCCTATATATGAATGAAATACTGTGCCCCCTGTATATTTAATCTGCAGTGGATCTTGCAGTTCAAGAGCATGAAACAGGTCATCTGTAAAATTAACCGGAAGATGGGTTGAGTTTGTGTAATAAGGTTTTGCTCCTTTTTTATAGCTTGCCTCATTTGCAACCTTGATTCTGCCAAACCTTTTTTTGTCTTCTCTTGCAAATCTGTAAGCAGTTCCTTCAGCAGGTGTTGCTTCCAGATTGTAAATGCTTCCAGTCTCTTTTTGATATCCATTGATTATTTCTCTCATAAAATCAAGAACCTTAAGTGCTAATTCATTTCCTTTTTCTGTTGTAATATCCTCTCCAGGCATAAAATTTATAATTGCCTCATTCATTCCAATTAAACCAATAGTGCAGAAATGATTTTTCCAGTATTCACCAAACCCATGATGCACTATCCTTAGATAAAATTTAGAATAAGGATACAATCCATTTTTAGTAAAGTTTTCCAGTGACTTTCTTTTTATTTCCAGGCTTTCTTTTGCAAGGTCCATTAGCTCTTCAAGATTTTCAAAAAATTCTTTTTCATTTGATGATGTAAATCCTATTCTTGGCAGGTTTATTGTGACAACTCCAATGCTTCCTGTCAATGGGTTTGAGCCAAACAATCCACCTCCTCTTCTTTTCAGTTCAGTTTGGTCAAGCCTAAGGCGGCAGCACATGCTTCTGGCATCCTCTGGCTTCATATCTGAGTTAATGAAGTTGGAAAAATATGGAATTCCATATTTTGCAGTCATATCCCATATAGGATCATAGTCTGGATTATCCCAGTCAAAATCCTTGGTTATATTGTAAGTTGGGATTGGAAATGTAAAAATCCTTCCAACAGCATCGCCTTCACACATAGTCTCTGCAAAAGCCCTGTTAATCATTTTCATTTCATTTTCAAATTCACCGTATTTTTCTTCCTGCGGCTGCCCTCCTATAATTACATGCTCATCTTTCATATACTCAGGAATCTTTAAATCAAGGGTAATGTTTGTAAATGGGGTCTGAAAGCCAACTCTTGTTGGGACAGCCATATTAAAGCAGAATTCCTGCATGCATTGCTTAACCTGCTTATAATTAAGGTCATCATACTTTATAAAAGGGGCAAGCAGTGTATCAAAATTTGAAAATGCCTGGGCTCCTGCTGTTTCGCCCTGCAAAGTATAAAAGAAATTTACAATCTGCCCAAGCGCTGTTTTTAAATGTTTGGGAGGAGCGCACTCCACCTTTCCAGGAACACCCCTAAATCCAGTCAAAAGAAGGTCTTTAAGGTCCCAGCCAACACAATATGCCCCTAAAGTACCGAGGTCATGAATATGAATCTTACAATTATTATGCGCTTTTCTGATTGCTTCAGGATAAATCCTGTTTAACCAGTAATTTTTGATTATTCTTTCAACAATGTAATTATTCAGGCCCTGAAGTGAGAATCCCATGTTTGAATTCTCTTTTATAGCCCAGTCCTTTTCGTCGACATAATCCTCTACAACCTCTATTGTGTCAAATATTGCTTTTATTTCCCTCAAATCCTGATGGCTTTTCCTGTAAAGAATATAGGCTTTTGCGGTTTTTGCATGGCCTTCCTCAATGAGTGTTTTTTCAACAACATCCTGGACTTCCTCTACCTGCGGTATCTTTTTCTCAAATTTTTTCTCTATCTGCTCAATAACAAGATCTCCTAATTGTTTTGCTTTTTCATTATCTTTCCCGCCAACAGACTTGGCAGCATTCCAGATAGCGGCAACAATCTTCTCTTTTTTGAACTTTACAACCCTTCCGTCTCTTTTTCTTACTTTTGTCACCATTTTTTATCTCCACTATCTATTTGATATCTTTAAAGAGGTTCTTAAAGTCAGCAAGGTCCTGAAAATCACTGTATACTGAAGCAAACCTTATATAAGCGACTTTGTCAAGCTTTTTCAGGGACTGCATAACAAGTTTTCCAATTACATCGCTTTTTACTTCCTTGCCCTTTCTTCTTAATTTTTCTTCAATCTCATTAACAATCTTTTCAACCTTTTCGCGGCTTATTGGCCTCTTTTCGCATGCTTTAACTAATCCAATTGTTAGTTTATCCCGATTATAAGGTTCTCTCCTCTTGTCTTTCTTTGTAACTATTATTTCTATTTCCGGCCTCTCGTATGTTGTGAATCTTCTGCCGCATTTGAGGCATTCCCTTCTTCTTCTTGTTATTTCCTCTTCTTCAGAATCTCTCTTGTCTGTGACTTTTGTTTTTGTGCTGCGGCAGTATGGGCATTTCATTTTGGCATTGGCGGTTTATTAAAGCTTTTTTGATTTTTTGGGCTTTATTTTGGCCTTATTGCTTTTTTGTTATCTAACAGTTAATACAATATATTGTATAATAGGAACTCAAAGAATACAACCTGTTGTATTCCAGATTATTTTAAAATTATAAATCTTATTTAAATATTTCTATGCTGAGAAATATATTATTTGAATATCTAAAAAACAAAATATATATTGTTTTACTCATTCAGTAAGTTTATAATACCTTTAATATCAAGTTCTGGCTCTTCTTTTTCTATTATTTCCAGTTTAGCCTTTGTGGATGGATGTCTCGGGACAAAAAGGCATTTTTTGTTTTCTGAAAGCCCGTAAGTACTTATATTTTTGGCAATATCAATTATTTCATTCTTGTCAAAGCATAATAATGGCCTTAATATTGGTGTGTTGACAGCATTATCAAGCACAGCAAGATTATCCAAGGTTTGGGAAGCCACCTGACCAAGGTTTTCTCCGGTTACTATGAATTTTGCGTTTTCTTTTTTGGCTAGATTTTCAGCAATCCTATACATCATTCTTTTGCATAGCAAACATGTGTATTTTGGGTTTGTATTGTTTTTTATCTGGGTGAGAATTTCTTTGTGGCTAATATAATGGACTTTTTTTATTCCAAGTTTTTTGGCTATTTTATCAACTGCATTGTGGTTGTCCATGAAGAAGTTGAGGCC
>Ga0268277_1001081_pt1 | contig 19705 bp, 24 predicted proteins | sample saktaG_5_FD_190132 | JGI IMG/M metagenome (GOLD analysis project Ga0268277, IMG submission 190132) | Saline water microbial communities from Sakinaw Lake, British Columbia, Canada - sak_2010_1_5_50m | ecosystem: Environmental > Aquatic > Non-marine Saline and Alkaline > Saline ...
TCAAAATTATCCAAATCCAGCAAACCAAAACACAACAATAAAATATTCAATTCCTCTTGAAGATAAAGTAAAGTTACAAGTTTATGATATAACTGGAAAACTTGTTAAAACACTTGTTAATGAAAAACAACGAGCAGGAGAATACAAGGTTGATTTAAATGCTTCAGGTTTTTCTTCTGGAATTTATTTATATAGAATAGAAACAAGTGCAGGAATTCAGACGAATAAGTTAACTATTTTGAAATAATTCTTTTGATTAACCCAAACAATTTATAAAATCCTTCTCCTTTTTCTTTTTATGAAAAAATTAGTTAATAATTTTTGTTTAGATGCAGACGAAGAAACACTTGCCCAATTTGAACATTGTTCTTCTCAGAAATTTGTAGTTGCTGCAGCTTTAATGCCTGATGCACATAAAGGTTATGTTGCCCCTATCGGAGCTGTTTTAATAACAAAAGATTTTATTGTTCCTTCATGGGTCGGATTTGACATTGGATGCGGAATGATTGCAATTCAGTTAAAATCAAAAGACATTTTAAAGAAAATTAAATTAAACAAAGAAAAAATTTACACACAAATTCTAAAAAAAATTCCTATGGGTTTAGGTGAAAAAAATAAACCAGAAAACATTTCTGATAAAACAAAAAAACAATTTCAAAAACTTTTAGAAGAGTTTCAAAAAAAAGAGCATGAAAAAAAAGTCTTTCAATATTTTAAAACAACTGCCCTTTACAATCTTGGAACTTTGGGTGCAGGAAATCATTTTATTGAAATTAGTCAAAATAAAAAACAAGTTTGGTTAGTTATTCATACCGGAAGCAGAAAAATTGGACATGAAATTGCAAAACAATATATGATAAAAGCTTCTAATTCAAAAAAAGATTATGAAAAAACTTTCCCTCTAAAAGCAGATTCCAAAATCGGAAAAGAATATTTGAATGCTTTGGATTTTTGTTTAAATTTTGCTTTATTAAATAGGATGGAAATAAGTTATCAAATTATAGAAATTCTTGAAAAAGTTTTAAATCAAAAAATCAAAACAAAATTTTGGGCAAACAAAAATCATAATCACGCTGTTTTTGAAAAAGGGTTTTATGTTCATAGAAAAGGTGCAACGCCTGCAAAAAAATTTGAAAAAGGAATTATCCCTGGGAATATGAGAGATGGAACTTATTTAGTAAAAGGAAAAGGAAGCAAGGAATTTTTAAATTCTTCAAGTCACGGTGCAGGAAGAATTTTAAGTAGGGGCCAAGCAAGGCAAAAGATTTCAATAAAAGAATTTCAAGATTCAATGAAAGGAATTAAATCAAACCTAAGCCCAAAAATTATAGACGAAGCTCCAATGGCTTATAAAAATATTGAAAAAGTTATGCAAGCTCAAAAAAAAAGTGCGAAAATCGTAAAACATCTCAAACCTATTTTTAATTTTAAAGGTTAATTTTCCCAACAAAATAATTTTAACTGTCGAGGACTATAGCTTTCAGAATTTGCAGTAATTATTACAGATTTTACATAAATATTTTTTTTATCATATTCTTCCAAGCATTCGTTATCAATTAAACAAATTTTTGCTTTGCACGTGAGAAAACTTAATTTTTTTTCATTTATTTTTGATTTAAGATTTTCAGGGAAATTTGTATCATCCCATTCAACAGGAGGGGTTAAATCTAAAATACTATTTCTCAAAGAAGAATCTAATTCAATTTCAACTAAAATAGCAACTTGGTTTTCATAAACTTCAGAAGAAAAATCTTTTTTTTCAACATAATTTTGATTAAAGATTATTAATAAAAAAACTGAAATTAAAAGAATTGCAACAAATGCCTCCACAATTCGTATCCATGCTTTTTTATTTACCATATTCTTATATTTAAATATCCAGACTTTATATTTGCTTCTTCATCAATATATTGAATTGGAATTTCTTTTGCATAAACGCTTGTGGAAACATCTTTTATTTCATTTGTCCAAGTAGGAGGGGGACCTTCAGAATCAGTAAAACCAAAATCAAATTCGCTATTAATTAAATTTTTTATATTCGGAGAAATTGTGTAATAATCTCCAATTAAAGCTAATATTTTGGATTTAAAAATATATTCTTTTTTTTGAATATGTCCAATTGAATAATTTGTTTTATTAATAAATACACAGTCTGCTGTCTCTGTTAAAAGAGCTTCTTCAACTAACTCACTTGAATAATAAATTTTTAAAAAACTCTGATTTGTAAAATTAAAATTTAAATTATTCTCTTCTTTTTTAGAAGCAATTAAATTTTCTTCCTCATTTTTTACAATTGCATATGTAAATAATTCTCCAAAATTTTCTGGGGATTTAATTTCAAGGCATAAGTCTGTTTCAGAATTAAAAATTGTATCATTTAAAGAAGACATATTAAATAAAATTGAGACAGTTGTGAGTTCTGCTGTCGAGGATTCAATTAATTCTTTTTCTAAATATTCTAAAGCAAGTTCCTTGTCTTGTTTAATGTTCATAGACGGTTCAAAAATAATATATAAAAAACCAACAAACACAATAAAAATTACAAATGATAATGTGATTCCAACATGTGAGCCTCTTTTTTTCATGTTACTAACAGCTTTTGATTATTTATTAAATTAACGAAAGTTTTCTTTTCCTTGAATTTTTTAGTTAATGTCTGTGAATTTGTTTTTAGTCGGATTTTTTAAATGGAGAATCTCCTAAGAGTTTTTGGATAAGCCCTAATTTGTTTAGACAAATTAACTTTGATAAATTCTATCAGTTTGCATCCCACTCATTAAACACCCCAAATTAAATTAGCTCCTGCTGAAATTAAAAAAGAAGATAAAACCAATGCAAAAGAATGTTTTAATCCTGCCTTTGCACTTCCCTCTGAAAGTTTTCCAATAGTCAATCCACTAAACAAACCTTGTATTAAAAGTAAATACAAAAAAGCATTTGCCATTTCACTTGGATTAACAGATACTCCTCCGCCAACAGAAATTCCTCCAATACCCCCAAGTCCAGCAATAGCCCCTCCTTTTGATTCCCCGCCTCCGATTCCTCCCATCATAGGAAGAATTGCAAATTGCATAACTAATACAATAATTATGAAAACAAAGAAAATAATATACCCTTGAACAACTAATGTTGAAATAGTTGCCTTTCTTTCTTTCTTTAATTTATCAGAAATAGTTACTGCTTCTGTAACAGATTCAAGAATTCCACTAATATTTCCTCCTGCTCTTTCAGCTTGTCCAATCAAAGTTAAAGCTCTTGAAATAGTTTTATTATTTACATCTTTTGCAAAAACCTGCAAAGCAGGATTTAACGGAATTCCCAATGAAATTTGATTAGCTAATTTTTTTATGTTTATTGTGAGAACTCCATAAGATTTTGTTCTCATATTAATTATGCTTTTACTAATTGGTGTTCCTGTTTTAACACTTTCAACAAGATTTCTTGAAAATTCTAAAAACATTATTTCTTTTTCATTTGCAATTCTTGTTTGGTTAACAACAGTCATAACAAAAGGAAGAGCAGCTACTAAAAGAGAAACTCCAAAAACAAAAAAGAAAACTTTTGTTCCAGATAAAATTAGGGCAACAGCCATTATAATTCCTGCAACAATTAAACCTATTTTGTGGGATTTTTTTAAACGCATTATTCACCTGCTTGCTTTAAATGTAGAAAAGTCATAAAAGCAATATTTATTACAGTAACTCCTAAAACAGCAATTAAAGTAATCATGGATGTGCTAAGCGAAATTCCAAGTCCGCTCATTTTCATCATCATAAGCAAAAGCATTATAATCATTGGTGCAGCGATAACAACACTAATATAAATATCCATAAAAGTTTCTGCAGATTTTGTGCTTTTTTCTTTTTCAATTCTATGTTCAAAAAGCAAGGTTTCTGCTCGTTTATCAAAAAAGTCAGGAAGATCCCCTCCAGAACTAATTGTAGTAGATAAGCCATTTAATAATTCTGAAAGTTTTTTGCTTGGTCCATTATATGAAACATTTTTTAAAGCAGTAACTAAATCATATCCATAAATATTTATTTCATTCATAAGTTTTGTAAATTCTTTTTCAAGGAAAGGATATTCTTTTGTTGAAATTATTATGCTAAAGATTTTTGTTGGGTCAATCATAGAACCAGAAATTGCAGCCATGTTAATAGTTGCAAAAGGAAGTTCATTATTAATTTTTGTTTCAATTGATTTTTTTTCCAATGAAGGATAAAAATACATAAACAAATATGTTCCAATAGGAATTAGAAAAAGCATCCAGAAAACCTTAAAAAATCTTGTCCCGATAGCTTCTGCAGATTTTGTTATAAAAGGAATTGCAGGTCCAAAATTAAAAAATAAAAAAAACACAAAAAGAAAAATAGCAACAAAAATAGAAATTAATGTTGAGAGAAAAATAGTTGAAACATAAGCAATAGGAGGAAACTGTAAATTAGCTTTAATTAAATCCATCTCAAGAGTTTCAAACATGTTTTTCTCCAAAAGTTTTTTTGCCTTTTTACCAAAAATCTTACTTGCTTTTTGAACATATTTGCTTGGTTTTTTTGTTTTTTTTGTTTTTAATTTTGATTCTTCTTTTTTTTTCAATCTTTTTAAAGTAGATTCATCAAGTTCTGAAATCTCTTTTAAATTTTTTTCAAATAACTTACTTTTTTCAGATTTTTCTCTTAAAGGTTTTGCAAGGTTTATTTTTTTTAATTCAATTAAAACAAAATCATTAGCTTTTTTCAAAGAACTTCTAAGTAAATCAAATTGAGTTTTAGCTAATCTCTTTTCCCTCGCTTCTTTTACTTTTTCAGAATATACAAATAAAGAATCTAATTCTTTTGAAATTTTTTTAACTTTTGAAACATTATTTTTTAACTCTTCAAATGAAACATTTCTTTCAATACTCATTTTATTAAATTTGCAATTTGTTCTTGAATTTGCAACATGTTTTTTTTCAAATTAATAAACTTTTCATAATCTTTTTGTTCATACGATTTTTCAAGTTCTGAAGAAGAATCTTCGAGAGCTATTACTAATTGTTTAAGAAATTCAATATCCTCTTTTTTCATAATTAAAAGAATTAAACTATCTTATTAAATATTTTGTTCTTGATTATTTCACACCATACTTCTTCAAAACTTCTTCTGGTTGTTTGTAATATTGGTCAATTACTGCACGCATTTGCTCAAATTCAAAAACTCGGTTTATGAAAAGTTTGTAAATTAATCGAACTCTTCTTCTAAATTCAAATTCAAGTTCTTCTCTTGTCATTCCATATCTTTTTGAAATTTTTTCAAAAATTTTACTTCCGCTTTTAAAATAAAATTGGTCTTCAGAAGGATTCCACATAAAAGGAGTGTTAGTTATTGCAACACCATTTTGAGAGACATCTACAATCTCAACAATTTCTTTGAGTTTTCTTGTTTCTTGTTTATTTACAATTGCATGAGTCATAATACAAACACAATCCAAGGTGTTTAAAAGAGTTGGAGAAAGTTCAATAGGAGGAGTTTCCAATCTTTTTATAACAGTGTCTACAGAATCTGCGTGCATGGTGCTTATAGATGCATGACCTGACGCCATACCCTGAAATAAAACATAAGCTTCTTTACCTCTAACTTCTCCAACAATAACATAATCAGGATTTTGTCTAAAAGAATTTCTAAGCAAAGTAAATAAATCTACATCCCCTGCTTTTTCAATTCCTGTTGAACTTCTTGTTACGCTCGGTAGCCAGTTCTCCCTTGGCAAATTTAATTCTAAAGTATCTTCAATACTTACTACTCTTGCTTCAGGAGCTATAAAAAATGCAATTGCATTTAATAAAGTTGTTTTTCCAGAAGAGGTTCCTCCAACAATAAGGAGATTCATTTTATGTTCAACAAGCATCCAAAGATATGCAAGCATTTCTGGGCTTAAAGTTTTAAAAGAAAGTAATTGTATTGGTGTCCAAGGAGTTTTTGTAAATTTACGAATTGTAAAAGTTGGACCCTTATTTGAAATATCTTTTGTATAAGTTGCATTTACACGACTTCCATCTGGCAAACTTCCATCAAGAATCGGGCTTGCATATGAAACATATTTTCCGCATCTTTGTGCAAGTTTTTCAACAAATCCTGCAAGTCTATCATTATCCTTAAATACAAGGGTTGTTTTCAAATTTCTATAAATACGATGGACAACATAAACAGGGCTGTTGATTCCATTGCATTCTATATCTTCTATAAAATAATCTCTTAACAATGGCTCTGTTTCATTAAACCCAATAAAATCCCTACAAAGATAATAATATATTTTCCCATAACTTTCATAAGACAAATTTATTGCAAGTTCTGCAAGCAAAATTTTAAATCTTCCATCAATATGTTGCAACAAAGTTTCTTGATTTTTTTTAATCAAAGTATCAAAATTAATCATCTCACTCATAGCAGTAACAATTTCGTCTTTGATAATTTTTTCATCGTCATCTAAAATCGGCTCTTCAATTTCGTAAACCATTTCATGAATTTTTGAATCCCAGTAAATATGAACAAATGCATAAGGTGCAATTAAACAATATCTCACATCTATTTTTGTTTTATCTTTTATTTTTTTTAGCGAAGGAATTTGTGGAGAAAAATCTATTTGAATTCTTGGAAAAGGTTGAGGGCTTTTTTTTATCATTAGTTTATTTCAAAATCAATTTTAATTGGTGAGTCTCCTTTGTTTGATATAAAAATTGTATAAGGTGTTGAAGATGCACTAATTAATTTTGTTGCGTCTATTTCATTAAAAGTTAAATCATAATCATAATTTTTTGAAATTGTTATTTTATTTTCATCACCTATTTTTTCAGTTAAAACATTTAAAGTTCCTTCTGAAATTATTTCTCCTGGTTCGCTATATTCATATTTACTTTCCATTTCAAAAATAATTTCATTTGTTACTCCATCAATTTTTAATGTTCCTTTTTTTATTCCTATTTCAATTTCTCTTTTATTTCCTGAAACACTTTGGGCAAGTTCTAAAATTGTTGAATCAAAATACTTCATAATTTCTAAAGATTGTTCAATAAGAGCTTGATCTTGAATTTCTTCGATTTTTGGTTTGACAAAAAATAAAACAGATGCAATTAATACAAAAGCTACTAAAGTGTATATCATAGTTTCTACCCAAACCTGTCCTCTTTTTTTCATGGTAATTTAAACAAAATTTAATTTAAATAATTATGTTAAGAACTACAATCGTCAATTTCATACAACACATCTGAAGCACTGCATTGTTTTTCCCCAAAAATCAAAAACAATTCAACAGAATCTGGTTTTACTATTTCAAAATCTCGGGTAATATAAGTTTGTCCAGAATTTGCAGTTAATCCTGTTAGTTCTCCCCCATATGAAGGAGAGATAGCATAGTTTGCGACACTTGTGTATGTACTTGTTCCATCTGAATTTATTGTATAACTTTTTTTTGTGCTAATAGTTGAAACAGAAACAAGAACAGCACCAGGGTTGATATCTCCTAAACTTATTGAAAATTGAAGTTCTTTTGGGTTTGCACTGTCTCTCCAACAAGTATAAGCATTATTTATATTTGCTTTACCTGCAATATCAAAGCAGGATTCAGAATCTTCTACTGCTTTGTTAGTCATTTTATTAACAGCAACCCAAACAATTGTAATTAAAACAATTACCATTGTAATCATTATTAAAGTTCCAATAACTTGAGACAATCCTTTTTTGTTTTTCATATTTTAAATTTATTCAATTAAAATTTTTTGTGCATATACTTCTTCACAAACATATGTTTTTTCTCCATTTTTTGTGCTCCCTGCTAAAATAGGAATAATTGATATTTCATCTCCACTATCTACTTTTAAACTAATATCAGCTGAAAAAGTTCCTCCTTGATTTAATCCAAGTCCAGACCAACCATCTCCAGCATTAAAGGTTGTTGTCGAAGAACTTTCTCCTTTATCAACTTTCATATTCATTTGAAAAATAGGAACATTTCCTGTATTATGAATGTAAATATTTCCATTTGAATAACTTGCTTCAAACATTAAATCTGCACAAACAAGTTTGACATTTTTCCCACCGAATTTTGTTATTGTTTCTTCTGTCATACTTGTAAGCCACAAAAAAACAATTAATGCAATAACCACAACTATTGAAATCAATAAAATTGTTGCAATAACTGGCGAAATTCCTTTTCTCTTCATTTGATTATTAATCTTTCTTAGCTTTTAAATTTTTTTAACAGATAATTTCTTCTGAAATTTTTGCACGCCCACAAGTTACAAAAACCATTTTATTTTTTTCTTCTTGAAATCTTACAGGTATAATTTCAATTGAACTAATCGAGGGGGTATCCCCAAATACAAATACAGAAACCTTTTCTTCATTAATAGTCATGGTGTTTTCACTTACTACATCAAAAATAATAGAGTTTTTTAAAATAGCTCCTCCATCTCCCGAATTTTCTATAAAATAAGAAGACAAATCAGATGTTGCAACTTCTTGGTCAGAGTCGGTTGTTGCGTGAATAAAATATCCTGCAATATTAAATTTCCCATTATTTTTTAAAGTTAAAGTTAGTTGTGAACCTACGCAGGAATATTCTTTTAAAAAAATTGAAACACTATCTGGGCAATCAATCGAATCTGTTGGAGTATATGTTTTCAAATTCTGATAAATTACTGCTCCTATAATAACTGAAAAACTTACTAACAAAATATATCCAATCATTACACTAACGCCTTTTTTTGATTTAGTTTGTGACAACATAATGTTCGCCTCCAATTGTTTGAGAAATTATAAAATAAAAATCAATTCCTTCTGTTAATTCAAATTCATAATTATAATCATTAAAAGAAGTAATTACATTTCTGTTTTCTGTTGTGCATAATTGAAATTGCTTTATTAAATCTTCATCATAATAATAACATTCTAATCCTGAAGCATTTATTATGTAAATTATTTCAACTTCTTTTCCAGCATATTGTGAAAAATCTTTTGTAAATTCGTCTAATTCATTTGTTTCTGGATTTTGAATAATATAATCTAAAACTTCTGAAGATTCAATTTCCAATTCTTTTTTTAAATCATTAATTTCCACATAATTTTTTGTTTTATAATAATTTGTTATTGCAACAAAACCAAGAATTATCGCAATTATAATCACAGCTGTTATTAAATAAAATTGCCCTCTTTTTTCCATGAGCAAGAGAATGAAAACGAGTTTATTAAATTAATGTTGACAGAATTTATCGGTTGGTTAACTTATTAGATTTGCCGAAAGATTTATAGATTTAGTTTATATTTTTATTTTATGAAAATTAAGATTATAGAATATAATCTCTTGAATGGATTCTTTGATAGAAACAAAGAAAATATTCTTCTCCCAAATGAGGAAAGAAAAAAAGCAGCACAAAAAATAATCAAAAGAGAAAATCCAGATATCTTAGTTTTAACAGAAGCAGACCATACAAAAAACAAGAAATTTTCTCAAGATTATAAAAAAATATTTAATTATCCTTATGGATTTTTTGTATCCAAAAAATTACCTCACAGAGATTTTGGAATAGGGCTTTTATCTAAATTTCCAATATTTGAAAAAACAAAGTTTTTGTCTCTAAAATCTAGATGGATAAAAACCTCATTAAAAATTGGGAATAAAATAATTAATATAGATGTTATACACCCAAATCCCCATAACACCCCTCAAGAAAAAGAAAGTTTATTTAAAGACTTAATAAAGCGGAAAGAGAACCCATTCATAGTCGCAGGGGATTTTAATGCAATATCTCCCAAAGATAATTATAATGAGAATGAACTGCTAAAAAATTTTTCTAGAAAATTAAAAGATAAACAAAAAGCAAAAAAAATTGTTGAAGAAATACTTAAGGCAAAAACTATAAAATTTCTTCTCAAGCAAGATTTAATCGATACATATAAAGAAAAAAATAAAAAGAAAGATTATTCCTATCATACAAAACTTTCTGGCAATAATTTAATGAGAATAGATTATATCTTTTGTTCAAAAGAATTTAAAGTTCTAAGTTCAGGGATTATAAAGAATAGATTAACAGAAATAGCATCTGACCATTATCCTATTTTTGCAGAATTGGAATTTTAAAAAAAGAGCCTTCTTTTAGAAAAAGAACCAGCAGGTTCTTTTTATTGTAGACTCGAGGTTTGCTCAGAGATAACCAAAAAGCTACCTTTATTCTTCCTCAGTTTTGCAACCTGCTAAGCACCTTAACAAATGTTTAGGGCTGCTCCGATCAAGGCCTGACCCGGTTCGTAAATGCAAGATCAAAGCAGACAAAACGTCAACGTCCGAACAAAGACCTTTTGACGCACTCATCACTCCCCTCTCGCAGTCTGCCTAAAGTCCGTTTGCAAATAGCGGAGGACTATCCCGCTGACCTAGTCTACGAATTTAAAGAAGAATGAGGATATTTAAGGTTTTTGGGTTGTTAAAAAATATAAAAAAGAAAAATTAAATAAATTAAATCAAAATAAAGCAATTAAAACCCAAATAACAAGTGCAAGCCAAATTAACATAAGGAACCAAGCTTTTTTCAAAACATTTGCCTTCATAATTTTGCTAATCATAGGAGACAATTCTTTTGTGAAAAATGCAAAACTCATTCCTGTTAATAAAGCACCTAAAAGAACACAAGCCATTATTGTTGTAATTGCTAAACCACCTTTTACAATTAAAAAATAGAAGACAAGGATAGCTAAAATTAATTCGATTATGAATAATAGAGCTGGTTTTTTGTACATCCATTTAGCAAATCCTTCCCAAGATTTCCTACTGATTAAAATCATCAACATCTTAAGAATTACTGCTATTGCAAAGATTAGTGCTAAAATTTCTACAGCGTTCATTTTTACCTCCTTTCAAAATTTATACGTAAGAACCCTATTTAAATTTTTTTAAAAATAAGTTGACTAAGCTTTTGGTGTTTCTTGAAGAGGCAATGGGTAATAATAATTCCCGCTTACTATACAAAAATTTCTTTCAACAAGAATATCTAAAAATCGTTCATAAATTTCAATTGCCTGATGAACATTTATTTTTGAACCACTTTTTTCATATTCCTTTAAAGCACTTTTTATGAATTGCATTTTATTGAACATTGAGGAATTAAGAATTCTTCCAATAGATTCAGGTAAAAAAGCAAAAATTTCTTTTTTTGAAAGTGTAGGAGTTTTTTCATTTACAAAAGGAATTTTAAAGGCAATACTACGTGTCATATTCTTTTTAAATAAATGCTCTTTTTAAGAATTGTTGTTTTATTTTACAATTTTCATATCTTTCCAAGCTAATTCAAATAATTGTTCTAATGCTTGAGCAAAGAAACTTGTATTAAGCCAAATCCCTAAATCATAATTAGGATGGAATTTTTCATCATCTAAAAGCATAAACATTAATTGAGTTGAATCAATAATTACAAATCTTGCTTTTATTTTTGTTAAATTTCTAACTTCTGCAACTTTGGATAAATCTTTTGCAACTTGTAAATTATTTTTGTCAATTGGTCCAGCAATTTTAATTACAACACCCCTTTTCTTACATTTTTCTAAACTTGGCATTAAAGCTTCAAGTTTTCTATTAAGTCCTTCTGCTGTTGTAATAATTGTAATTGTTTTTTCTGCATCACGAATCATCATATCTAAATGATTATACAAATTTTGTCTTCCTTTTAAACTTCCAGAAAGTTCAGAGGGCTCAACAAATTTCACGCCTTTTGTAAATAATGTGCTTAACTCTTCTAAAACATTGTCTCCTTTTAATTTTTCAAGTCTTTGAGATTTTTCTTTTGCATTAACAAATAAATTCTTTTTAACTCTTTCCACAACTTCTTCAGGTTTTAAAGCAATAAATTTAATTGGTTTACCAAGCCTCATTACAATAAATCCTTTTTTTTCTAAGCTTTCCAAAATATCATATGTTCTTGAACGTGGGACATCAGAAATATTGCTTAATTCCCCGGCTGTAGAAGTCCCCCTAGATAGCAATGCTGTCCAAACTTTTACTTCATACAAGTTTAAATCAAATATTTTTCTTAACCTGCTCAAAAATTCTTCTTTTATTATCATTTTATGTTTTTATGTGGGAATCTTTATTTTTAAAGATTGTTGTTTTCTAAAATGGTAAATATAAGTGCTATTTACCGGAAATAACAATGGCAATTTCACCTTTTTTATCTTTAATTTTAAAGTTAGTTTTGTTTTTAAATCTTTCCTTATCAGTTGTAACAATCTCTAACTTTCTTGAATTTGTTCTTTCTTTCAAAAGTTTTTTTTCTTTTTCTAAAATAAATTTAAACTTTTCATCGACGATTAAATACGTTTCAATTTTTTCTGTTTGAATAAGTCCAAGGTTTTTTCTAAATGCTTGAATTTTTCTTGAAACTTCTCGAGCATACCCTTCTGCTTCAAGTTCAGAGGTTATTTTCTCATCTAATTCAACTTTTATTTTTTCCCCTTTTTTTATTTTAACATTTTTTACATTTAATTGTCGGGAAATTATTTCTTCTAAGTTTTTATTTAATTTATTTTCACAATAAATTTCTGCATTTGCTAAAGGCCATTTTAAGCCAATTTGTAGTTTGTCTCTTTCTGCTAAGCCTACTTCTAAAACCAGAAACATTTCTTCAAATTCTTTTTCTAGTTTGTTATTAATTTCTTTTTCATTAGATTTTGGCCATTTTAAAAGATGAACAGATTCTTTATCAACAATTTTCTTTTCCTTCAAATCTTGCCAAATTTTTTCAGTGATAAAAGGAATAAAAGGGGCACATAGTTTTATTAAAGTCAAATAAATTTCTTTCAAAACAAATTTTACAGCTTTATCTTCTGTGGAAAGTCTATCTCGTACAAGCTGGATATAGCCCCTACTTAAATCATTCAACCAAAAATTTTGTAAAGCTCGAGAAGCATAATGTGGATGAAGATTTTCAAGCTCTTCAGTAACCCTCTTTATAAGATTGTTCAATTTTGATAAAATCCATTTGTCTTCTATAGATTTTACATTTGTGCCTTTTTCATTTACAATTAATTTTGAAATATTATAAAAAATATTTAAATTATTTTTTGGTTCTTTTGCAATATTAAAACCGAATTTTAATTCTGAAGAAGGATCTTGTAAACAATAAATCAACCTCATTACATCTGCACCTATTTTTTCAAGAGCATCATCAAACCAAATTGCATTCCCTTTGCTTTTGTGCATTTCTTCTCCTTTTTCATCTTTTAAAGTTTCATATCCAAATAATGCTTTGAAAGGAGCTTTTCCTGTCAAGGTTCCACTTGCCCAAAATAATGCATTGAACCATCCACGGTATTGCCCGGGCATATTTTCAGAAATTAAATCTGCAGGGAACCATTTTTTCCAATATTCTTTATTTTCCAAATAATTTAAAGTTGAAAAAGGAACAATCCCAGCGTCGAGCCAAGCATCTCCAACATCTTTGACTCTTCCAATTTCTTTTTTACATTTGGAACATTTCAATTTTATTTCATCAATCCAAGGACGATGAATTTCAGAAAGAGCTTCAACCTTTTTTTTGTCAACAGCTTTTTCTTTAAGTTCTTTTAAACTTCCAACAACTTCAACATTCCCACATACACATTCCCAAATTGGAAGTGGCAATCCCCAATATCTTTTTCTTGAAATTAACCAATCTCCCATATTATTAAACCAATCTCTTTGCCTAATTTTTCCATATTCAGGATACCATTTAATTTTTTCATTTTCAGAAATTAATTTTTGTTTAATCTCCTCACATTTAATATACCATTCATCAACTAATCTAAAAACAAGTTCTTCCCCGCATCTCCAACAATGGGGATATCTATGTTTGTAAGGAACTATTTTGTATACAAATCTTCTTGCTTCCAAATCTTCTAATACTTCTTTATTTACTTCAAAATATTTTTTTAAACTAAATTGTTCATAGCCTTCGTCGTAAATTCCAGCTTCATTTAAAGGGGATATTGCAGGTAATCCTATTTTTTTTCCCAAATCAAAATCTTCTGCACCACATCCAGGAGCAATATGCACAATTCCGGTTCCCTCTTCTTCAGAAGCTAAATCCCATAAACAAACTTTATGTGGAGAATTTTTTTGAACTTCTAATGAAGCATATGGCATTATATATTCAATTCCCTCAAGTTTTTTCCCTTTCTTTTTTTCAATAATTTTATAATCTCCTTCAAGTTCTTGAACTCTTTTTTCAGCAATCCAATAAAACAGCCCTTCATTTTCTACTTTAACATAATTTATATTTTCATTAACCGCAATTGCAACATTTGCAGGAACAGTCCAAGGAGTTGTTGTGAAAATTAAAAAATATTCATTTGATTTTCCTTTGATAGGAAATTGCATGAACAATGCTTTGTGTGTTACTTCTCTGTAACCTTCTGTGGAAATATCATGTTTTGAACTTGCTGTTCCACATCTCCAACACCAAGGAACTGCATCTTTTCCCTTGTAAAGCCAACCTTTTTCAAAATAAGTTTTTATTAAATGCCAATTATGAAGATTATTTTGATTGCTCATTGTATAATAAGAATTATCCCAATCCATCCAGTAACCTAATTTTATTGATTGGTCTGTTTGAACTTTTGAAAATTTTTCAACTCTTTTTTTGCACGCATTTACAAAATTTAGAATGCCAAATTTTTCAATATCTTCTTTATTTTTTAAACCCAAAGATTTTTCTTCTTCTCTTTCAACCCAAAGTCCTTGGCAGTCAAATCCATTTTGGTATCGCATTTCATGACCTTGCATTGCTTTAAATCTATGGAATAAATCCTTGTAAGTTCTACCCCATGCATGATGAATTCCCATAGGATTATTTGCAGTTATTGGTCCGTCTATAAATCTCCATTTTTTCTTCCCTTTATTTTTCTTACAAAGTTTTTCAAATATTTTTTTATCTTCCCAGAATTTTAATATCTGTTTTTCAATTTCTTTAAAATCATACATATTTTAATCACGAATAAGTGATTTATAAAAATAATGTTTATATTACACAAATCTTTAAAAAGAAAGAACTTGAATTATTTAGATGTTGAATTTAGAAAGTAATGTAAGAAATGGAAGTATACAAGAAAGATTAATTACTTTGACTCCTGAAAAAAGAAAAATTTATGATGCTCAATTAGCAACTTCTTTAAAAAATCCTATTTTTCTTGCAATCAATGAAATAGATACAGGTTTATTATTCTCAGGTTCTTCTCATCTTGAAGAAGTTCAAGAAATTGTTTATTTTAGTTTATTTGGAAATCCCTCTTCTTTTTATCAATAAAATTTATTATAACCCTTCCAAAAATTCTTTTTCAACAAAATGCAATTTGCTTGGAATAATCAAACAATAAGGTTTTCTAATTCCTGTGAAAGTTTTCATTTCTTCAAAATCTCGATAAAGAACTTTATGTTCTTTTGTGCCCAATTTTTGACAAATGATTAATTTTTTTAATTTCAAATCATGTTTTTTTGCAGCTTTTTCTAATTGCTCTAATGCTTCTGGAAATTCTAGTCCAATATCAATAAGAATCAAACTATGTGTTTGAGAAGCTAAATTTTGTTTCACAATTTCCATAAAACTATCTGGTTCATAGTTTTTTTTCCAAGCAGGTATACTTGCGATTTTGCCAAATTTATACAACTGCAAACCTGTTTCTCCAATAGCATCAAAAATAGAAGCATTGTAAATAATCTGATATTTTATTCCAGATGATTTTGCTTCTTGAATTAAACTTATATGAGTTGTAGCAGTCAAAGGAGAACCATAAATTAAAAGAGCAACATTGCAATTTTTTGCTTGGTCAATAATTTCAAATTTTTCAATAAAATCCCTATCAGCAAGAGCAATATTTTTTCCAATCACGTCCTTTAATTGTTGCAATGAATATGGAAAATCCACAGTATAATTTTCCAAATAAACCTTCTTACATCTTTTAGCAATTTCTAATCCATATTCAGAAATTCCATCATAATTCAATCCAAGTCCTATTAAGTATAACATGGGAATAATGAGAAAAAAGAGTTTTTATAACTTCTTGAAAACCTTAAAAACAACATTTCCCAGTTCATTTTATGGAAACTAAAGTTAAAGCTAAAACTAAAAACTTTTTCAGCAGAGTTTATTTTTGGATGTTTCTTGGTCTGATTTTATCTGCAGTTTTTGCAATGTTAGTTTCAAGTTCAGAATTATTAATGTCTGTTGTTGCTAGTCCTCTTATTTTTGTTTTTATAATTGCTGAACTTGTTTTAGTTATTGTTCTAAGTGCGCGCCTTCAAAAAATTTCCCTAAGCACAGCAAAAACACTTTTCATAATTTATTCAATTTTAAATGGAATTACAATTTCAGTTATTTTATTAGTTTACACAAGTATTTCTGTGGTTTCTGTATTTTTTATCGCAGCAATAATGTTTGGGGCACTTGGGGTTTTAGGGTTTGTTACAAAAAAAGATTTGTCAGCAATGGGAAAATTCCTTTTCATGGCTTTGATAGGCTTAATCCTTGCAATGATTGTGAATATGTTTTGGAAAAACTCTGGCTTTGATTTATTAATTTCAGTTATAGGAATTTTAATTTTCGCAGGTTTAACAGCTTATGATCATCAATGGTTGAAAAAGATTTCTCTATCTTTACAAGGAAAACAAATAGAAAAATTCGCAATTATTGGTGCCTTGAAACTTTACCTTGATTTCATAAATATGTTTTTATTACTTCTAAGAATTTTCGGAAAAAGAAGGTGAGTTAATTTACTTTTTTCATTCCCTTTTCTGTTAAAAGATAAGTTCCTGAAATTTCCCCATTTTGATCAATTTCCTTGTATCCAAAATTATTTTCTATAAAATCTTTTTCTGTCCATGTTCTATTCGGAGGCAATTTTCTTCCAGAGAAAGCCATTATTTTAAGTTCTCTTTCAGAAAACCCAGGGCTATATTCTGTAACCGAAAAATTTTCATATCTTTCTGGAACAGAATCTCTAAAGCTAATTGTATTAGATAAATCAAATTCCCCTTTTTTATTAATAGTAAAAGGAACATAAATTTTATTTTGAGGTTCTTTTTTTAGTTCTTTCATTAAGTCCTTTACAAATTTTTTTTCATTTCTTGTAACATAATTGTCTTGGTTTCCCAAAAAGTCAGCAGTATAATCTTTCATATTTGAAACATATTTTTTCCCACAACCTGCTAAACTCACAAGTAAGAGCAAAGGTAAAACAACTTTTAATGAAAAGTTTTTGAATAAGTTATCTATATTTTTCATAATCTTTTTAGACATTTTAAGTATTTAAATCTTTTGTTTGTTACCATTATCTAAGAATTACATTACTTCTTAGAAATCAAACTCCTACTAGTTACAATTGCAATAAAGAAAAAGGCGAACATTAAAACATCATTCGAGATTATCAAACCAATTAATCCTCCGAGCAAACTCAAGTTCACAATTAACTTAAACCATTTCCGACCTTGTTTCAATTCATCTTTTGCAACTTTAGCAAGAAGATTTCCAATAGGAATTCCTAAAATCAAAACTAAAACTCCAAACAGCAATTTAATTATTTCTTGCATGTTTAAAAAAAGTAGTGGGCGTTTTTATATTTTTGTAAAATAGAATCTTAAATTAAAACAATACAATTACACTTGCTAACTCTCGTGTAATAAATTAATATGGCAACTAAAATATATTTCTAAATTAATAATATCCAATAATTCCTATTAATCTTGTGACTGATAAAGAGCGAGACAAATTAAAGTAATCATAAACAGCACAAATATTTAAAATCTAAAGCTTCTTTATCAAATCATGTATAAAAAATTCTTAATAGTTGCAAGCAAGCAAGATAAGGCAGGAATAAATATAACAACACATTTATCAGAATTCAGAAAGAATCCTGTTTTGTCAGCTTTTTCATCTGACCAGCCTAATTTTGATTTTTATTTAATTGACAAGGAAATAATTTTTACAGAGAATTTAGATTTAGAAAAAATCAATAAATATGATTTTGTGATTTTCGCTTCAAAGCATGAATCAGAAAGTAAAGAAAAAACACTTTCACTTCACGCTCCAGGAAACTGGCGAATTGCAGAATATGGTGGAACTTCTGGAAAAGTTTGCCGAGCTTCAGCTTTGTTCCAGAAAAAAATGTTTGAAAACTTGAGCAAAAATTCAGAACAATATCATTTGAAAGATTATAAAATAACTTTAGAAGCAACGCATCATGGTCCTTTGATTGACAAGCCATGTTTGTTTATTGAAATCGGCTCAACAGAAACCCAATGGGTTGATAGAAAAGCAGGATTTGTTATAGCAACAACAATTAGAGACACAATTGAGGAATTCAAACCAAACCCCTATGCAGAAGTTGCGATTGCAATTGGAGGACCACATTATTGTCCAAATTTCAATAAGCTTCAACTTAATTCAAATGTTGCAATCGCTCATGTAATTCCAAGCTATTCAATTCCAATAACAAAAGAAATGATTCAACAAGCAATGGACAATACAGAAGAAGAAGTTGACTTCGCAGTTCTCGACTGGAAAGGACTCGGCAAAGCAGAATCTCGTCAAGAAGTTCTTAAAATTCTCGATGAATTATATTTAGATTATAAGAAGACAGGGGAGATTGGGAAGTGATTAGTTTTTTAACACCCTTTACTAAACCTTCTGGTAATCCTCTTAGTTCAAAAGCAAGATATATAAATTAGTTTAACTCTTTTTATGTATGTTAAATATCACTTACACTCCTCTTTTGAAAACTTTAATTTTAGTTCTTGTGGTTTTTATAATCTATTTCTTTTTGATTTTTTTTATTAAAAGAAAATTATTGAAAAATGTTAAAACAAAAATAATGAAGCACAACGTAATTATATTCTCAAATGTAATTTCATACATTTTTATAATTATTTTTTTAGCAATAATTCTTTTCCATTATTCTGGAAATCTTCTTGCTTTTGGAATTGGTGCAGGTTTGTTTAGTGCAGCAATTGGGTGGGCTTTGCAAAGGCCAATTACAGGATTAGCTGCTTGGATAATGGTTGTTGTAAAAAGACCTTTTAGAATAGGAGATAGAATTTCTTTAAATGGAATAAAAGGAGATGTTACAGACATAACATTGACCCATATTTATTTAAAAGAAGTTGGAGGAACTATAAACAGCGAGGAAGTTTCTGGAAGAGTGGTAATGATACCAAATTCTATTTTATTTGAGCAAAATATAATTAACTATACTTTCCAAGACGAATATGTTTTAGATGAGATAAAAATTTCAGTAACTTATGAAAGTAATCTTGAAAAAGCAATAAAAATATGTAAGGATGTTGCAGAAAAAGTTTTAGAGGTCTCTTCTGGAAAAAACTCAAAAGAAAAAGATGTTCAAGTTTCTTTTAACGATTCTGGAATAGATATTAAATTAAAATATTATGTTAAAATTGGTGAAAGAATAAAACTTTCAAGTGAGATAACTAAAGGAATTTTCAAAGAGTTTGCAAAAGAAAAAGATGTAGATTTTGCATACCCTCACACAGAAGTGATTCTTAAGAAAAAATAAAAATCACGTTCTCCATTTTTTCCAAACAATTCTAAAACCTTCCCAAGAAATAATTAATGCAAGAATTATCAAGACAATTGAAATTATTGAAAGCAACCAATTTCCTGTGAACAAATATCCACTTGAAGAATTAAACAAACCCC
>Ga0268277_1001082_pt1 | contig 19705 bp, 14 predicted proteins | sample saktaG_5_FD_190132 | JGI IMG/M metagenome (GOLD analysis project Ga0268277, IMG submission 190132) | Saline water microbial communities from Sakinaw Lake, British Columbia, Canada - sak_2010_1_5_50m | ecosystem: Environmental > Aquatic > Non-marine Saline and Alkaline > Saline ...
ATTGTGTAAACCAAAAAAAACAAGGGCCTCAAATCTCTCTGAAACTCTTGTCGTTGTTGGTCGGGGTAGCAGGATTCGAACCTGCGACCCCCTGCTCCCAAAGCAGTAATCTAACTACTTTCTTGTTAATCGATTATTCCCCGGAAGTTATTCTTGGAAATTGATAATCAATCATATAAGGTAATTAATGTTGATAAATTTTATTCGTTTATTATACGATTATTAACCGAGTTGTGGTTACATTTGTGGTTACATTTTTTAACTTGTAACCATGAGCAAAGGTAATGTTTTAACTTATTTTACCATTCTTGAAAACAGGGAGAAAAAGAATGGTTTGTTCCCCGTATGCCTGGTTGTCTATTATAACGGAGCAAAAAGGCGATATCGTACAAGTGTCGATTTAACTGAAGATCAATGGAAAAAAATTAAATCACCAAAACTGAGGGATGAGGATCTCAAAGAAAAGCGAGCTGATATCCAAAACTTCATCCGAAAGGCAGAAATTGCCGGGAAAAAACTGCATGAATTTACCTTTGAGGCATTTGAAGAAGAGTATTTTAAAAAAAAGCAGATAAACACAGTGGATATCAGTTTTAAAGATTGTACCAAGGGATTTATGGACGAAAAAGCCAGTGAATGGAGCATTAAGACCACCCTGATGTATGAGACAATCCTTACAACGGTCGGGAATTTTAGTCCTAAGCTCAGGATGAGAGGAATAACTCCGGATTTTCTCCGGCAATATGAGAAACATTTAGCCTCAGAGAATAAATCAATCTCTACCATTGGCATCTATCTGCGACAGATCCGGGCGATTTGTAATTACGCCATCAGCAAGAAGTATATCTCCAGAGAGAAATACCCTTTTTCCGACTACACTGTTCCTGCAGCACAAAAGAACAAACGAGCCCTAAGCGACGAAGACATCAGAACTCTCGTGGAATACAAGACGGACAAACCAGACGAGCAGAAAGCCATTGATTTCTGGACCTTCAGTTATCTTGGGAACGGGATGAATTTCAAAGACATCGCGATGTTACGTTATACCAATGTCCAGGGGGATAACATCAAATTTTACAGAAGCAAAACCAAATCGACAAATAAGGGAGAACAAAAAGAGATCAACATCTATATTCCTCCCCGGATGCGGGGGATCATCGAGCGGTGGGGAAATCCTAGCCAAACAGGGAAGGAATACATTTTTCCGATCCTTCAGGAAGGAATGAATGAAAGGGTAGGTAATGGAACGATAGCACAGTTTATCAAGATAACCAATAAGTACCTGCAAAAGGTGACAGATGCTCTGGAATGGGAAATAAAGGTAACGACCTATTACGCCAGGCACTCCTATGCAACACGTCTCAAAAGAGCGGGGGTGCCTATCGCCTACATCAGTGAAAGCCTTGGCCATGCCAACATCACTACGACAGAAAATTACCTGTCAAGCTTCACCGATGAAACCGTCAAGATCAATGCGGGATTGTTACTTGAATTTTGAAAAGGATTGATGACCAACTAGTCGATTATCAGAGCCGGATCAAATGGGCTTTACCGATTGTTTCCGCCTGTCCTAAAGGAATTCCGGCACTACCAGCATATCCCGGCCATTGGCTGATCACATCCGTTACCTGGTCAATAATTTCACTTGGTTTTTTTATATTCATGCGCTCAGCCACTAGCAACAGGTCGGTGCGGGTAATTCCGGAACGCTTGTTATTGATGGAGAGCTGATGTTGTGCCAGGTACTTATGAGAAGGTTTGAACGCATAAGTCATATCATAGGCCGGAGAAAGGCTCCATTGGCCTGCTTTATCCATCAGGAAAGAGATATTTTTGGTGTGATCGTCATGATTGACACCAACCACATTGAATACCATCCTGCGATAAAGCTGATCTGCATCGGGGTATGGAAGCCTTAAGCTGCGCATGGTCTGGAAAGCCTGCTCGTAACTATATGCCAGCGGATTATTATAATCGTAATGACCAATGCCACACAAGGAGAGCATATGTAACTTGGAGTTATGATCAGGCCGGTCAAAACGTCGGGTCATGAAATGAGCCCGGCCATTTTCTTCCAGCAGTTTGCATTCGCTCATGGTGATACCGCAATCGATAGCCATCCGATAATAAGCATATTCAATACGGCCGTATCCTTTTGGGTCTCCAAGCTGTTCATCTGCAACCCCATCCAATTTAATAAGCCAGTGGGTATATCCATCGGGAGTATCCATCTGGCCAGACCGGACTTTACCATGTTTGTTGATCGCAATGACTGCTTTTGCGCGGGCACCGCCGGCCGAAGTACCTACCCTGATAATATCAAGCATGGCCTGTTTTTCATCTTCAGAGATGCTGGCATTCAATTCATCTTTCCTGTTCAAGGCTTTCTGAGCCAGATCGACAAGTTCTGATATTTCAAGAAAATACGAAGTGCCTCTTTCGATGCGGGTAGCGGGGCGATATTCAAGAGCCCCCATACCTCGTTTGCCCATATAGCAAAGCATTTCAACGGGATTCATGCTATTTTCGGGACGGCCCTGAATGGCTAGCCAGGTATTGATTAACTGATGTCCAAATTTATCTGGCAGACTATCGGACAGAAGACCGGGAAGTCCTGTATAAGTTTCAGCCGGAATATCAGGGAAACTGTAAATCCGACCCTGACCTGCTTCGGACAAAGGCATTGTTAAGGGGGAGATATCCCAAGAATACCGGAAAAACCCGGGATCGAACTGAAAACTGGCAATGCCGGACGCTTGGTCCCAATACACTGCGCCTACATAAATTTCCCACAGGTAAACATTGGCGACTACTACCATTCGCTATCCTCCTTATTTTTCCGAATGACTTTTCCTGATGCCCTTAACCGACCTTTAGCCGTAAGCTTTGCCACTGCAAGCGGACTGATGGCCGATGCGACTTTCCAGCCATCGAGGAGATGAAATTGCTGCAATGCTCTGAGGATCTGGATTACCGACAGCAAAGATACGGAGACCTTGCCAAGCTCTATTTTACTGATGGCTGATCGTGACAAACCAGCTTTCTCAGCCAACTGGCTTTGCGTGAGATTCTGCTGCAGCCTCAATTGTTGAAGGGTACGACAGAGTTCGGCAACAATAGCCGGATCGCTCATGCTGTACCAATTTGATGAAGGGGATTGTACAACCATATACTTTATTTTATTCTAATGATTACTATAGGGTTAATAAACAGTGTTTATACCATTTTATGAATCCTACAGAGTGCAAATATAAGGAAAATTTTCAAAATTTTATTTATATCTATAAAGATTATTGTAATACTCTTTAAATAATTAATATGCCATCAATGAATACTAAATTAATCATTAATAACAATTTTGCCAAACAAGCAGTCCATCCCGGATTCTAAAATCGTATCTTTCGGTCAGGAGCAGGGCATACACAAAGATATCGGCCAATTCATCGCCGATTTTTTCCCGGTCGACCCGGTCACACTCCCACTATTTCACATGCTTTGCTTTTATCACCTTGCATTTCCATTTTCTACCCTGCATCCCTAAACTGATGAAACCGGATTTCCAACCGGTCTCGATCGGGCCAATCCGGTTTTCTGGATGGCAGGATGATTTTCTGGTTGTTGAATTCCTGAAGGCCGAACCGTAACATAGGGCCATCGGTTTCCTCTAGGATATCGGTACGAATGTTTACCTGATAATCAGGGGTTATTCCGATGATGTTCTTATCGAAGGCGGCATGATGGATTTTGCAAAGGGATAGACCGTTGGGGACAAAGGGATCGCCCAGATCTTGTGTGTCGGCGATGATGTGGGCGGCATCAAGAAGTTCGGGATGTTTCTACCGGCTCAGGGTACGATTTAGCCTCTGAAATCCACGTCAATCGTGGGTTTCTGTTTTTTGAGTACCCAAATAGGTACCCAAAAGATTTTTTCAGGATTTTGCATCATCAAGATGGGGTTCGCTTAAAACGAATGGGTTTTAAAAGCGGGACTCGAATGGGCTGCATCTCTGGGTGACTATTTCGGACTATGCCGAAAAGGACTTTTCAAAAAACGTCCCAGGGGCAATTTTCTTCAGTGATTTTCGGTATTTGAAAATACGAAGTACATTGTTTTCTGATGGTCTAGACACCCCCAAATGTAACTCGAGAAACGAAAGCAATCCGACTGGCCCCATATGGCGGCACCCCGCAGCCACTCCATCTTTCATGAAAAGATTGAGCGGGTAAGTGGGTTCATCGAAGAGGGTGGAGAAGAGGATTTTCATTGTGATATTTACCAGAGAGTGTTTAATCCTTTTGTAATGATGTTTTATTGAGAGCATTAATAAACCCAATCCAAATGACTTATCGGTAATTTGTTTAACTCGTTTTTTAAATGTTTCCATTCGGGTAGAAGGTTGCCCATAATGGCTATGAATTTTTCGTTGTGAGTTCGTTCAAGCATGTGTGCCAATTCATGAACGATAATATATTCAATGCAGTGAAATGGTTTCTTGGCCAGTTCCAGGTTTAACCAAATGCGCTTTGCTTCACGATTGCAGGTTCCCCACCTGGTTCTCATCTTTTTAATGGCAAATTCATTGATTGACACCCCCATTGTTTTTTCCCACTTTTCAATGACCGGTGGCGCCAGTTGCTTCAATTGTTGCCTGTACCATTCATCCATGATAACCTGCCTTTTTCGAATGTCGGAATTTGGGCGGACATATAATTCAATAGTGTTGTGTTTGACCTTAACCAATGGTGGAGCATCTAGTTCGATTACTTTAAGCTGATACCGCTTACCCAAAAAGTAATGACTCTCCTTGTTCAGGTATTCCCTGGGCGCTTCGCGTACCTGCGTGAGGAATTTATGCTGTTGCATTTTGATCCAGGCTAATTTGGAGATGGCATAAATCCGGATGGTATCCAAATCCATCCGCAAAGGAGCAGCAATCCTGACCCTTCCGGAAGGCGGGTAAACACTAAGATGGACATTCTTAATGTCTTTTATCTCCACGTCAATGGTAATATTACCCAACTTGATCTGCTCCATTAGTACTCTGCCTGCTTTTTGACAATTTCAAAAATCCGTTCGGTCTCGGCTTTGCTTCCGAGTACTTTATAGATAGCCTGCTTGACTGTTAATTCTCTTGTGTCAATTCCCCGCCAGCCATTTGGTTTATATTCAATAATGCTTTCATGAACCTGCCAAGTCAATGTTTCGTCGTTATCTAAATTGTTATAAAGGGCTCTCAGAGCTGGTGTTCGTAAGGAGGCTGGAGTGGAATCTTTTTTTCCTGAATGAATATTAGCAACGATAGCCGCTATCTTTTTAAGGTATTCTTCATAGCTTATTGCATTGGCTTTTCGCTCCTTTATTACTTCATTGAGCAGGATACTCATCTCTTCAAAAAAAGCCGGATCAATCAAATGGTCCTTCATGACCTTTTTCCTAACGTTGTTTTCGATTGTCTCTGCAACGGCCTGTTTGTTGCCTTTAACGCCTTTGGGCATACTATTGATCGCCTCAGCAATCCCACTTTCCACAATCAACTCGATCAACGACAAATCCCCAAAGGGTGAAATCTGCCTTGGTTCGTCGGCCTGAATGTAATTGTCAATCAGGTGACGCATATCGGCTTCATACGTTTTCATATCCAGTGTTTCTCCGCTGGCCATGCGTATCTCCTCCCTGAGATTCAAATAAAAATCCACCAGCCGTTTTATCTCATCCTGTTCCATTACTGAATAGCCCGCATTTTCCATCTCAGCAGAGATGTTGGCGTAGGCCCGTATCAAGGCGACAGTCGCCTTATACAGTCCCGTGCGTTGAAATTCAGTGTTTTTGAGTGCTTCAGGTATTTCGGTATTGCCGCAGAAATAGTGCTGGTAATCGAGCTTTGATTTGGGAGGAGGAACAGGCTCGCACAGCAGCGCGATTGCTTCAATGGCATTGTCCAACCTTTCCCTGCCTTTTTTCAACCGATCCTGAAGCAATATTTCACAGTCTTCCGGTTTAAACTGGTCGTAATCCAATTCAGAAGTGTAAACCGCCACGGCATCTTCAACTTTTTTAAACAGGTCCTTATAATCAACGATATAACCAAACTCCTTATCCTCTGTATCCAGCCGGTTTACCCGGCAAATTGCCTGGAACAATCCATGATCCTGCATACTCTTATCAATATAAAGATAGGTACAGGCAGGGGCATCGAAGCCTGTCAGTAGCTTATCCACCACAATCAGCAAACGCATGGTAGCTGGCTCTTTAACAAATTTATTTTTCGCCAGGTCTTCATAGGTTTCTGTCTTTGTTTTGCCACTTGTTGGAACCACATCTTTCAGCAGCTCAGTATACATCTTATAGATGAACTCTTTGTCGGTCTTGGTATTAGAGCCAGTATCTTCTGTCGTGATGTCCTGCGTGGTGGGGTTGTAAGAAGTAATGACCGCGCAACGGTTTTTAAATTCGGTTTGCTGAAAGAGTTCGTAGTATTTGGTGGCTTCGTAAATGCTGCCTGCCACTAAAATGGCATTGCCGATGAGCGAACTCAACCGCGGTTTCACACTGAAGTCGAACACAATATCACCAACCACTTTACCCATTCGCGACCGGGAACTTAGCACTACCTGCATGGTGCCCCATTTCTTTTTCAGCTCCGACTTCTGAAAGTCGTTCAGCCCTTTTGTCTTGGCATCAAACCATGCATCAATCTTCTCAGGAGATGATAACCGCTGGTCGATATCCCTGGCTTCATAGATTAAATCAAGGATGACCTTATCTGCTACCCCTTCGTTGAACTTATAGGTATGAATGTATCCGCCAAATACTTCCAAACTGGTTTGCTTGTCCGATTTTAACAGTGGTGTTCCGGTAAAGCCTATGAATATGGCATTTTGAAGCACTGCCTTCATCACCTTATGCAGTTTGCCGCTTTGGGTGCGGTGGCATTCATCCACAAATACAAACAATTCACCTATGGTTTTTGACGGAGCGCTGCGAAGTTCTTCAATAAATCGGTCAAAATCTTCCACATCCTTTTTTCCAAACTTGTGGATGAGGGAACACAATAAGCGTGGCATGGGCAGACTAAGCTGTTCCATCAACTCCTTGCCGCTGGATGTACGTTTGAGTTCAACACCCGCATCATTAAAAACCCGTTCAATTTGCTTGTCAAGTTCTTTCCGATCGGTGAGGATAGCGACACGAGCATTGGGGTTGTTTTCCAAAATCCATTTGGCCAGCATCACCATGACAATGCTTTTCCCGCTACCCTGGGTGTGCCAGATGATGCCGCCTTCGCGACGGCGGACAAATTCCCGGGCTGCGATGATGCTAAAATACTGGTGATGGCGCGGCAGCTTCTTGATACCACCATCGAACAACACGAAGTCGTAGATGATTTCAAGTAGTCGTTGCTTGCTGCAGATTTTAACCAAATACTTATCCAACTGCAACAAACTGTTGTCCTCAACATTCTCTTTCCAGCCCAGGAAGAATTTCTCTGGCGTGCCGATAGTACCATACCGCAGGCCTTCCGTGTCATTGCCGGCCATCACAAGCTGAATGGTAGTAAAAAATGATTGAATAAACTCCGGCTGCTGGTTTACGAGGTTCTGGCGGATGCCATCGCCAATGGATATTGTGCTTCTTTTCAACTCCAGGATGCCAACAGCAATTCCATTGACATACAATACGATATCTGGTCGTTTTTCCCTGTTGCCCTGGATGGTTACCTCTTCGGCGATGGCAAAGTTGTTTTTCTCCGGTTCGGCCCAGTTGATAAAATGAACGCGTTGATAACGGTCTGCAGGATTAGCTGAGACTTCACGGCCATAACGCAAAAGTTTATAAACCTCTTTGTTGTTGTTGTAAAGATTCCGGTCGAAGTTGCCGGCCTCAGTTTGCAGATGATAAATGGCACGGTTCACCAGTTCCACGGGATAACCGGCTTTGTTGATCAGGTAACTCCTCAGCAGCTCCTCCTCAATATTGCTGTTGTTGAAACGATCTTCCCAGTTGCCCAGATATTGGTAACCCAGTTGATCCCGGAATAGGTTGATGACCCGATTTTGGGTTATACGTTCGATTTCACCGATGGTGTTCATCTTTTCTTTTTTGATTTCCGGAGATTCTTCTTCAAATCTATTCCTTTAGCGGTTAAACGATAACGTTGTTCCTGATGGGTCGGTGTTTCAGGGATCGTCATTTCAATGTAGCCAGATTCTAATGAAGGCAGCAGGTAATTATCCCTGAAGTTCTCCTGGTGCTTCAAACCTAAGGCGTCTTGTATCTCAATACGCTTCATTTCATCTTCTAAAACAAGCACAATTCTTTTAACAGTTTCAACAGCTTCTCCGGTAGCTTCTCCGGTAGCTTCTCCGGTAGCTTCTCCGGTAGCTTCTCCGGTTCCGGTAGCTTTTAATGTTCGCCAAATGATCGTTCTAAAGTTCTCTTCCTGGATAAACTCCGGTTCTTTCAAACCTTTTTCCTGGCATAAACGGATAATGTCACCAGTTCCTGTTCCCAGGCGTTCGATATACCCGGCAAAATACATCGGTTCGGCCAGTAAAGGGTTGGCAGGTATCGAATTATGCGGCTGACGCAGTTTTACCGTTGTTAGTCCGAAAGGCAATTGCCCGGGATTCCATACTTCAAGACGGTCTTTGAACAGCATCACCTGCACACTGCCGTTGCTGGTGTAATCACGATGGGCAATCGCGTTCACTATGGCTTCCGAAACAGCGGCACGGGGAAGTTCATAATCAACCGGCACCTGAGTGCTTTCATCACGGGTACCCACCGAAACATCAATTTTTGATAATACAAAATCAACTGCCTGGTCCACCAGTTGAAATACATCACCCTTGTAAACCTGGTAGGCCGGAATTGGTTTCACTACATCGAAGCCATGAAAATGAGCGCATTTTACTTCCGAGGTGATGAAAAAACGCTGGGGTTGTTTGCCAAACAACAGTAGAGCCGCATTGCTTACACGATGATTTACCAATAAGTTCAGATGCGTGAGAATGATTTCTGGTGTGGTTTCAGCCGCCAGTGGAAAACCTCTTCTGGCTTTTGCAACATGAACGAATTCGCGGATTTTGTCAGGATCCAGATCCGCCATGGTCGCCAGATCGTTCGATGCAGCATCAAACGGACCGGTACGGATAATTTCTTTTTCCTTGAGATAACTGACCAGCGAAGCATAAACCCCTGAATTAAGCTCGTTTCCGGTATTAAACCGTTTGCGGATCAGGTCGAGGCCGGCCTTTTGGATGAGGTTTGCCATTTTATCATGGCGAGACAGCGATGCATCTCCTGAAACATAGATCAGCCGTGTTTTATGCAACCGGGTCGCTTCGTCAAACTCCCGTTCGGTAGGTGAAATCCCCCCGGCATCTTCAAACCCGTAACTGGCACCAAACAACCCCAGGTAAATATCACATTCAGCAACCTCCTTAATATACACGGCATCTGCCCGCTGATCGGCAGCGGGCAGGTTTTCAAATAAAAATGGCTCGAAAAAAAGGCCCAGCAAGGGGTCGCTATTCAGGTATTCAAAAAGATTTTGCCGTTCCCGGGCGAATTCTTTTTGGACACTGCTGATGAAGACTTTTAGCTTTTTCATTCCAACAACAAATTACTTAATTTTCTGGCAAGCATCCTTTCTTTTGTTCTCATGGTCCGTCCAGTGACCAAGGTAGCGGTACTTTAGTTCATAATTAAATAAAGCAATCAACCTGTCCTGGGTTTCCCGCCCTTTTTTACCGATGGATGTCATTTTACTGTAATTAATTATCGAGGTAATATTGAAATAAAATCTAATAACTCATTTTGAATGTTAATAATGTTACTCTCAACGTCTTCTTCCAATTTAAAATAAATTGGCCTTTTTAAATATATTAAATTTCGTTGATCATTATAATCCCATCCTGATTCATACAGTGATTGAATAATTCTTGTATTTTTATGAATGCCGTTGGTGTTTATTTCATAACATAATTGACCATTCCCATCATTCCACAATTCAAGAAATATCCCATTTGTTTTGTGATTTGTCAAATGAATGCTCTTATCTTCTTCTTCCAATGCTATTTGAAGTCTATCATTGTAACAAAAAGTCATTATGTTCATTTGCTTGTTCAGAGATTTTCCTAATAAGTAGGTATAAAGTTCGCAAGAGTTATAAATGCCCGCACGTGATCCCTGCATAAGAATGATTTTCAAACCACGATTTAGCCTGCCATAATTTCCTTCGAGACAATAATCAACAATTTCTGGTCTTGACACAAAAGCAAATCTGTATGGATCTTCTCTTAGTTCATTATTATTCGTAACATGGTGCGATATGACCTCTTGCAAATTTCGTGGATTATTAATTTTTATGTAAGATAAATACCTTTTGTAAGCTTCTGTTCCTACAATTCTTTCCCATTGAAATAGATTCCATTTTTCACCGCCACTCGCCCATCCGACATGAAAATCAATTCTCCCAAAGCACATTAAGGCTCTTGCCAATAAAGCTTCATTAGCCTTACGAATCTCATGAAACCATTTGTTAGACAGCGCTTTATCAAGATCATGAATGATGATGTTCTCTGCAATCTCAAAAGGCTCTTTGCGTGTAGAATCGATCTGTCTTGATAATAAATCGATCATTTTACTAGCATGATCAGAAATACTTTCAGCATTCCATTGCTCCGGGTTGTATTCATTCATCATAATATATTGCTTAATGCTATCAATATTATTCTCGGCGTAATACTGTTTCTTTGCGATGGGCATGAAATTGCTCAACCTTGAGTTTTTGCTATGGCTTATTAAACAAAGATTACCGAAAGAGTTAAGGGAAATCGGGTCAAGTTTGTCATAATCTCCAATAGGGTTTTGTGGATAGTAATGCTCCACAGAACTTCTAAAAGTGAACTCAAAATTCTTGATTACGACCGGATGTTTGTCGCCTAATTCTCTCCATAATAAATAATCAAGAAAGTTAAACACGAGATTATTGACTATTCGTCCATAATTCAGATTGTCGAATGTAATATCCACCAATTTATTTTGTGGAATTCCAGAATTAGTATAGATTACAGTATAATAATCAATGGGGTCAATTGCAAGAAATCGGTCAAATAGGAACGCTCTTGCAAGAGATTCAAGGTAATTGCTGTAACCCGCTGGTGTTACTTCAATATTTGAAAACACATAATCAAGAGCCGCATTAAGCCAATGCTTGTAAACCAATGTCGGAGTCGAAACGTGAAACATTGATAAAAGCATCAATATTTTTCTGTTGACTTCGTTATCCTTTTCATTCGCCTCCTCACCAAATGAATTTACGTAACTGACTTTGTTGTTTTCATACCATTTTAATCGTTTTAGACTCCATTTGTCCGTTCCGGCAATATATTCCCTTTTAATTATGAATTTGTCAAATAAAAATTTACTTTTTAAAAGATTGAAAGCAAAAACCTTGACGAACAGCACTTTGTCTTCAGCCAATTTTATTTCTTCGTCGAAAGTCTTTAGCAATCTTTTATCATCCAATGCTATATCTTTTTTCGTTTGAATTCTTAATACGTGCAATAAAAAGTTTTGAAAATTAATTACTGAATTGAATCTGTCTGGATTTTCATCAGTAACTGGTATAATTTTAATAGGTTTCTTGCCTGCAATTATTTCTGATACAGGAAGGTCATCGGACTCAACTTGCATTGATTTAAGAGATGGACCTACTTTTGCAAACATTTCATCAAAATCGTTTATTTCCAATCTATTCCAATCGTTTTTACCAAAAAGTTTGTCTCTCTGTTCAGGGCTAAATCCATATTGTAAATATTTCTCCATATTGGAACAAGCTTCCCAAATAAGATTAAAGCATTCTAAGACAAGATTTTTATCTTGTCCGCCAGACTCGTATATTAATTCCAGTAAATTTGATTTTAGAATTTCATGTTTTTCCAGCTGTTCGCCCCTGTTATTCATTATTTCAAAATAATGATTCAAGTCTGTTTCTTCAGGGACCGGCACTCTGAGAATTTTAACATTTTCAAAGAAATATTGGCAAAAATCTTCAATAGATAAATAATTTTCAGCCAATTTTATTGGCAATATTTTCTTAGCAAGTTCATATCCATTTTTAATTGAGTCATTATAGTTTACTAAGGTGGAAAAGTGACCGTTAAACATTGCTTTTAATGTAACCTTTGAACTTTTACGGCTTTCAAAATCTAGATTTATTTGATCAAACCAAGAAACATCAATATAGGGATAATTGTGTTTAATTACACTTACAAGAATTGAAAGTGTTGTAAGCCGCTGTTGCCCGTCTATTGTTTCAAAAACCGTTCTGGAATCTTCATCCCTTTCATCTACTACTAAGGTTCCTAAGTAATAATTCTTATTTGAATTTAATTCCCCCTCAGGCGTATAGTCAATTATATCCTGAATTAACTGTGTTATTTCGGATTCGCCCCAGGCATAATTCCTTTGGTAGATTGGGATGATATAGTGAGTGTCACCATTCAGCAATTGCTTAAGTGACAAAGAGACAATGTTATCAGGATTACTTGTCATAATATCTTAATTTTTTAAATATGTTCTCGATTTCATTAGTTTTAGTCGACTTTACCCTTTCGATGGTGTTAAAATATACCGTCAGCACTTCGGAAGGATTATTGGCATCTCTGATAGTTTTAAAAAGATTGGATTCTTCCACAACATAATTATCCACGGAAGCAAGTTGTAATGTTTGATAGTTTAACCTTAATGAATAAGCCCATATAAAAATCTTCTCAATAGCCTTTGAGATTTCTTTGTCACCGAATTTGTCCATATAATAAATAATGGTGCAATCAAACAATGTTCTTACATACCTATCCCCAGTCCTGTTTTTGGCTTCATAGGTGTTTATGGTATGAAAAATATGTTGAGCTGTATCTTGAATCAGATTTGATTTTGTTTGAAGTGTAATAAAAAGGGAGTCTAAAACGGATTTGTAATGTGTAATCATTTCAAAGAACCGTCTGCCATTTATAATCGTCTGATCAAGTTGAAAAGGGTAATTTGTCTGGTGTTGATCGATTTTACGTTCATAACTACTGTTATATCTGTCAATATAAAAATGGGCAATCCGGATTAATTCAGTATACGGATAATTCTCGATTTTTTCAATATTAATTCCTTTGAAAAGTTCAACATGATCTTTCGTGAAATAACGGGAAGAGCTTCCTTTTGACCAACCTTTAATACGGAACAAATATTCCCCGAAAAGATTGGTCAATTCGCTGGTATGAATTGACTCCCAGGAATTGACTACCTGTGTTTTTGCATATTCATCCATTTCGGAGAATTCTCGTAAATGGAATGCTTTGAGCAGATCATGAGGCTCAAGATCTTTTCCTCTTGCATTTTGTGAATCAAAGAATTGGAATGCTTCGGTTATATCATCCAGGATGAATTGAATGAACTCGCATTTTGTAAAAAGAAAAAGTATCGTTTCTTCATCCATTGCAGCAATACGTCTTTCAATCTCTCGGTAATTGTCCTGAATATTAGCAATAGAAATATCACTTTTGAATTCCGGGTCAATAATTTTGACATTCAAACTTTCAAGAAGCTTCTTTAGTTCAGGGTCCTTCACATTATTCCCTTTTTCATATAAGATAGCTCTTGTAATTAAAACAAGAGTAATAGTCCGTTGCTGCCCATCAACAATATTAAGGTTCCCTGCTAAATCTTCATGGATCACGATAGTTCCAAGGCGATATGCAGGCTTTTTACGATGTGTAAAAACATCGTCAATCAGTTGATTAACATTTTTTGGAGTCCATTTATACGGTCGTTGATAAGGAGGGATCGTCAAATTCGCATATTGAAGAAGTGTTGAAACATTGACGATTTGTGTTTTGAGTTTTTTTTCACTCATGGTGCATTGGATTATAAATTTGATTCATATAAAGGATATCATTACTTAATTTGGTACCATTTGCTTTAACGCAGCCCAAAAAGATTCATCCCAATCTTTCCTTGCGCTTCCAGATGTGGATGGAGCAACAAATAAAAGTGTTTTACCGATTTTTTGTTCTAATAATCCATAACTGATCTTCTTCGTTTTTTTGCGATTACCATAGAGAAAGGCTGCAGCAGCACCTTTACCGTTAAAACAAACAATTTTTGGGGTGAATACAACAATTTTTTCATTAAAATCCTGAATATCAAATGCGTCATTTGACAATACGTTATCATTACCGCTTTGGATTTTTACAAGATCTGTCAGTCCTATTTTGTATTTTAACAATTCTTCGTAATGACCCGGCAAAATCTGCAATGGCGTAAAATTTAACTTCATAAGAATATCATAAAACTTGTTGCCTCTCCCGGCATAATAGGCCTTCACTTTTGCGGACTGACTCCCAACTGCAGTTCCGCAAAACACGACATCTAAACCTTCAATTAACAAGTCTTTTAGAATCATATAACTCTAATTTTCCCCGTTAATAATTCCTGCATCATCCCTTGTTTTAGCATTTTGTATTTGGAGAGTTTTTGCTCTATTAATGAGATTTCGTGGTCCATCTCTCCGAGAATAGTAGCAATGTGTGTTTGTTCTGCAATTGAGGGGAAGGGGATAATCATTTCTGAAATCATCTCCAATCTGACAGAATCAACCGATGATTTTGCCGTCATTTGCATAATTCGATTATAAAAGTTATTTTTAAAATAGAGATAAAAATAGAACCCCACTAGCTTTTCCTGAAAATGACTGATTTTATACACTCGCTGATGAAAATCGAATTTACCATTAAAATAATGAACAACTTTCCCTGTTCCAACACCATCACCTGCAACTAAAACAGCTTCACCATCATATGAGTATGAATTGATTCTTTCGATATTTTGTGAGCGAACAAAAAAGGGATATATGCCTTCATCAAGCTTGTCTTGGGTGTTTTTTGCACCAGTAGATATTTCAGCAATATTTTTAATGGGTTCAATCTTCCACCCCTCCTTCGGCCTCAACAACTCCTGCATCGCCCCCTGCTTGATGGCCCGTTTTTTCTCAATGAGGTTTTCCAGGCTGGTGATCAGAGCATCGGCATCGCTGAGGGCGGCGGCGATAGAGGTTTGTTCTTTAATTGAAGGAGGAACAATAATTGGGAGTTTTTTTGCAATAACGCCTGTATAACTTTGCTGTTTAGTTCCTTGGCAATATTCAAAGGCTAGTTCATTTCCAAATTTAACATAGTAATGATACAAATAAGGAGTGATTAAAAGGTTTTTCTTTGGATATAAAGCCATACATGACTGGTTCGTTGTTACTTCAATTCCAGTTATCGCACAACTTCCTCTTGTCCCCGCTGCTTCTAATCCTGTAATCGCAAACAGAAATGTTCCTTTTGGAATCATCTTTAAGCTTGCGGCTCTAACCCCTTCAATACTAATTTTCTCAATAGTATCCGTAATCACATTGTAATTAAGTTCACCACTTGTCACCCAAGGAATATCGCCTTTATAATAATTTGCAATGGCTCTGTAGGGCGTTTGTCCGCTGGAAAATCCATCCATCACCTCTTCAAATTCTTTCACATCCCACTCAAGCGGAATTAACCCCATATCCGTCTGTTTATAACCTTCCATTACTTCCATACAAACCCCATTTTTGCCAGATGACTGTTTACTTTTTCTTCCAACACCCTGACTTCATCCATCAATACAGGCATCGGTGTATCATACCGATCGGCCAGATCTTTGATCCGTTGGGTCAGCCGCTGGCTGATGCGCTGCATCTCTGTATGGATGGCCTGATCCATTGTAGTCATCCATTTATCATCCACCACGATGCTTTTAATTTCATGGTCGGTGAGCACCTTGTATTGATTCCAGACTTTTATCTCCAGGATCTTTTGTAGCTCTTTGATCTTCCTGTTCAGATCAACCATTGCATCCGATAATTTCAGGTATGCTTCCAGCGCTTTTTGTTCATCGGAATCGGCCTTGTTTCCCCTGATTTTTCGCAGGCGATCTTTTACGCTGACTGCCGTTATTTTATCCTTGTCATTTCTGGCATCACCCAGCAAACCCTCCTCGCCCCCGTGCTCTTCTTCCAGTTCTTCCAGTTGTGAAGCCAATGAATCCCGTTTGCGTTCGATTTCTTCCAGGGCAGCTTTCTCCGCCGCAAAGTATCGGTTGATGATGAGCGTAGGCTTGATCAACTTGCTTTCAATGCCTTCCAAACCCTCTACTTCCTTCTCCCTGGTCTTGCCGTTTTTATCTTTGGCAGATTTATGGATGCGATAAACCTCACGGCCGGCTTTCCAGCCATCGTCGGAGATCACGTATACATCGTCCTGCATGGTTTCGCTCCAGTAAGTCATCAGGTGCTGGTACACATCGTAACGGTCAATCAGGCTGAGGTTGGAAAAACCCAGCAGCAGATCTTCAGATATTTCGTGGATGAGTTTTTTTGGTTTTACCCCCGGTTCCATATTTTTCAGTGTCGGAATGGTTTGTTGTTTCCAGCTTTCAAACACCCCGAAAACCTTCCGGCTGTAACTGGTGAACTCCGGATGCGAGAAAATGGCACTTTTTATGGTTGATTTATCAACCTTTTGTTCGCTGTACCCGGGTCGCTGATGCGGCGCAAACAGTACGTTACGTAATCCCGGATAAACCTGCCAGTAAGGGTTCAGCGCTTCCAGATCGGCATTCGGAATACCCCCCTTGAGATGCGCTTCAATATCCTGGATATCTTCATCCTCCTGGCTGTCGATGTATCGGGGGATGTTGAGGTTGTACTCCTTGTTTTCGATTTCGGTGATGGGAACAATTCGGCTGTACTTTGGCAGTTCCAGTTGCTTGTTGAACACATCCACTATTTTGTGAATATCCTGGTCGCGAAGACGGTTTTTAGGACCATCTTTGGTAAAACCCTTGCCGGCATCTATCATGAAAATGGCTTTCCGGTTATTGGCATTTTCCTTGTCAACCACAATCAGGCAGGCCGGGATGCCGGTGCCATAAAACAGGTTGGCAGGCAACCCGATAATTCCTTTGATATATCCCCGGCGGATGAGGTTTTTTCGAATTTCGGCCTCTGCATTGCCCCGAAACAGCACGCCATGGGGAAGAATAACCGCTGCCTTGCCCTTGCTCTTCAACGAACGGATCATATGCAGCAGGAAGGCATAGTCGCCATTTTTGTCGGGAGGAATGCCAAAACCATCGAAGCGGCCATATCTGTCGGCGGTTTCGGACGAAATATCCAGTCCGTTGCTCCAGTTCTTGGAAGAAAATGGCGGATTAGCAACGATGTAGTCAAATAATTGTAGTCCACCATTGTCCTCTGTAAATTGAGGATCAGAAAGAGTACTGTTACCTGTGCATTTGATCAACGCGGTGGGACAATTGTGCAGCACTACATTCATACGGGCCAGTCCTGCAGTAGCGCTCTCTTTTTCCTGTCCGTATATGGTGATCTTCCGTTCGGCTTCATCGGCAACTTTCAGCAGCAGCGAACCCGATCCGCAGGTTGGGTCATAAATGGTAGTGTTGGCGGTGCTGTTCTCATTGTTGATCCCTATGATTTTGGCCATGATGCGGCTCACCTCTGCCGGTGTATAAAACTGACCTTTGCTTTTGCCGCTTTCGGTCGCAAAGTTCCGCATCAGGTATTCATAGGCATCTCCCAGGATGTCATCACCTTCGGCTTTGTTGTTGGCGAAATTCAGTTCCGGATTTTCAAATATGGCAATCAGGTTTGAAAGGCGTTTCACTTTCTCATCACCAGTACCCAGTTTCTCAGGATTATCAAAATCCACCTTGATGGAACCCAGCGATTTGTTGGCTTGTTCAATGGGGCCAATGATCTTTTTATTGATATCATCCCCAATCGTTGTTTTGCCCTTTAATGCAACCATATCCTTGAAACTTGCTCCTTCCGGTACCGTAATCGGGGCATATGGCACCCCTGCATATTTATCGCTGATGTATTTGATAAACAGCATCAGCAACACATAGTCTTTATATTCGCTGGCATCCATGCCGCCGCGGAGTTCATCGCAACTGGCCCAGAGAGAGGAGTAGAGTTCGGATTTTTTTATGGCCATATCCTTGATTTTTTAGCAAATTTAATCGCTGCTACCATCAACTATTTATGGTTTATTGATATTTATTGATCATTTGTTCTAAAAGTTCTTTCATCCCCTATCTCTGCGGAGGGCTTCACATGTGGAATCCATGAGTGGTAAGTTTACCGTCAAAAGTACTCCACCTGAATGCAGCCTATCTGCAAAACAAAACATTCTTTATTCCTCATTCTTCATTCTATAAACCCCCTTCATCCCCTCCACAACTGCCTTCACCCGCGTCCTCAACGCCTCCGGTTCCAAAACCTCCACCTCCGCCCCCCACCCCAATATTAAAGAAACCAGCTCAAAGGTTGGTATAATGTGCAGACTTATGATGACATGAGAATCGGTCTCCTCCACAATCTCCTGGCTTTCGTGGATAGGCTGAGTGATTATGTACTGTCCCTGATCTTTGGCGAATTTCAGGATTACCTCCTGTGGCTCCGCATCGGACGCAGTGATCCCGATTGCTGATTTGAAATAGTCGGCTGGATCAAAACCGGCGTCGAAGAATTCAATCTCCCGGTTCACCAATATCTCCAGGATCCGGTCGAGGCCATAGGTACGTATCTGTTGCAAGTCGTCGTTCAGCCCAATCAGGTACCATCTGTTTCGATACTCTTTCAGAAGGTATGGGTGAACCCTATGAAGGTATGCTTTCTCCGAGTCAAATCGCTTGTGTTTGATCTCAATAACTTTTTTATCCCGGATCGCTTCTATGATTTCCATTAGATATTCACTCCCCTTCATCTCCGGAACGCTTTCAAACTGAATGAATGGGGAGGATGGCTCTGTTTTCAGCATCCGACGGATGTTCACTGCATCCACGATCTTCTGAACAGCCCCGGTGAAGGTGGTGAAAAGGTCAATGTGCTTGTATTGTTCAAGCATAGTGGAGGCAAAGGACAGTGCCTCCAACTCTTCTTCATTGAGAGGGATGTTATCAATGGAGTAATCCGGATCTTCGTAATAATACCCGCTCTTCTCCCGGCTGTGCCTGATCGGAGCAAAAAAACCAAGTCTTGAATCCTCCCGCATGTCGTGCAAATCCTGGTCGATTGTCCGCTCCCCGATCGGTGCAATATCCAGCGCCTCCTCACACGCCCTGATCAGCTTTGCCTTCGAAACATGCCGGGATTCCACCAGGCAACGGTTAATAACCCTGTAACGGATAAGCGCTTCCTTATTTAATGGCATAGTTGTTCAATTACGAATGACGAATTACGAATGACGAAATAAAAGTACAACTATATAACCATTTTACATTTTACCATTTTGCATTTCGCTTCTCGCTACCTCGCTATTTCGCTTTTTCTTTACGTTGCAGGTACACTGCATCCCTCTTTCCCACTTTTGCAGCTAAATAAAGCAAAACATGGAAACAACCAACCTGAACCCAACCACCCCCAATGAGATCCTCAACAGCATCGAGAAGATCGCCACCCTGGCAAACGATTCGAAATTCAGCCCGACCTTTTTAAAGAAATGTACCCCGGCTGCACGGATCGTTTCCGGTTACCTCGAATGCAATCCGATCCAGGCGATCCTCTTCTCCATTGTCTGCAACCTCAACTTTAACCGGGCATCGGTC
>Ga0268277_1001088_pt1 | contig 19600 bp, 11 predicted proteins | sample saktaG_5_FD_190132 | JGI IMG/M metagenome (GOLD analysis project Ga0268277, IMG submission 190132) | Saline water microbial communities from Sakinaw Lake, British Columbia, Canada - sak_2010_1_5_50m | ecosystem: Environmental > Aquatic > Non-marine Saline and Alkaline > Saline ...
CAAGATAAAAACAAGTTGCCGGAAATCTTTACGGTGGGGGCATAAAAGGCGGAATGCTTCCCCCCAAAGTGTCCCGGCTAAACATTTTATAATGGAGTGTGTAAAGTGAAAAAGATTGTCATTATTTGTTTGCTTATAGGATTATTCAGAGTGTCCTATTCACAGATTCCATTAGAACATTACTTTAGACAATCCACTGCATTAATTAATCAATATTCACCCGGTGAAAACTATATTAAAATTTTCATGGTAAATAGATCTGAGTATGAAGGCCGGTTTGTAGCATATGAAGGTCAGTATATTACTTTTATTTCATATTCAACCGGAGACGCACTTCGCATGCCCCTAAACAATATTAAACGTATTTGCTCAAAAAAGAATTTGATTGTTTTATCCTAATATATTTTTCGTGATTGGATGGAAAATAAAATCTTTTAGAACTACCATTCGTCCAAACATATACTCACGAATCAAAGGATTATTAGCAATAAAATCATTTTCTTTTAAATAACAAATTTTATTCATTTTATCTTCCTTGTAATCCTGATAATTACGATATGCTGAAATTAAAATAACTTCATATTTTCTCCTGGCAAAAAAGATAGTTGAATCATTATCCAGATATAAAATATCTTTCATAATCGGAACTTTACAAGGATTGAATTGATAATGATAAAACACAAGAATTTCAAATCCCAATTGACCCAAATCTGGAACAGTAATATATTTTACCAATCGTAAGTCAATAAATTTCTTTTTCATTAGTGAGATCGTATGCCGCGATAATCCAATCTTTTGACTAATTTGAAGAACCGTATCTGTTGGATATCGAACTAATGCTGTATATACCAATTTCTCTTTGGACGATAATGAATATACTTCATCCTTTTTAAAATAAGAAACATCCATATCAGTCACTTCATGATCAGTAATATCTAACATAGATTTGATTACACGGCTAAAGTCAAAAAAATGGATAATTTCACTTGTTTCAAAAGGAAATATAACTTCAGTCGGATATTTTTTTTCTAATAAACCAAGTGAGCCAAATGTTTCTATTCTAATATCTTCAATCCGGCTGATACTACTATAATTTTTTGCCATACTTATCGAAAATCCTTTCTCCTGTTCACCTACAGAAAAGAAGATTTCATCAAAAACCTCAATTGTATCTTTTGTAATTGACACTCTTTCTTCAAATGGTATTACCGGATTAAATTGAGTATAAATAACTGTAAGCAGTTCACTACCAAGTCGATTGAGCAATGGAACAAGTACTTTTTTAAATACTTTATGGTTATATAATTTCTTTTTTACTGTTGTTAATGTTGAAAGTTTTACCTTAATTTTTCCAGACAATTCACTATCATTTAATTGTGGATATCTGAGTATTCCATAAAGCACTCTTTGTTCATTATCAGTTAATAATATCGTACTCATAAGATTCCTTTATTTTTCATACTCTTAATATATCTTCCTTCTTTTCATCATTTAATATAACACCAAATATTTTCTAATATTGTAATAATGTACTAAAATATTGATTATATACAACATATTAATACTATCATTCTATATATTTTGTTTTTATGTTGTGTTTTCATTGTTTCCATTTTATTCAAATAATTACATTTGGCCTTGTTTGATATTCTGACCTTTAACAACGGAAATTTTTCAATCAAATCATTCTATGGTTGATCTCTGAAAAGCCAAAATAAAATTGAAAGGATAGGCCTATGGGAAAGTCACTAACAGAGAAAATCTTAAACAAGCACATTGCGGCTGGGATCCCCCGACCTGGCCAGGAAGTGGGGATTAAAATCGATCAAACACTGACACAGGATGCCACCGGTACGATGGCCTATCTTCAATTTGAGTCCATGAATGTTACACGAGTTAAGACAGAACTTTCGGTGAGTTATATCGATCATAACACAATCCAACAGGGTTATGAAAATGCAGATGATCAAAAATATCTGCAAACAATCGCTGCAAAATATGGAATCGTTTATTCCCGAGCTGGTAATGGAATCTGTCACCAAGTACATCTTGAACGATTTGGTCAGCCTGGAAAAACTCTTTTAGGTTCAGATTCTCATACACCTACTGGTGGTGGAATTGGAATGATCGCTATTGGTGCCGGTGGTCTTGATGTGGCCGTTGCCATGGCTGGAGGTCTGCTCTATCTAACCTACCCGGAGGTAATAAAAATTAATCTAACCGGAAAACTCCGCCCCTGGGTTAGTGCAAAAGATGTTGTGCTTACCATGTTGAAAATATTTACCACCAAGGGAAATGTGGGCTGTGTTTTCGAATATGGCGGTCCCGGAGTAAAAAGTTTATCGGTTCCGGATCGGGCTTCAATTACCAATATGGGCGCAGAATGTGGTGTCACGACTTCTATCTTCCCCAGTGATGAAATAACAAGATCATTTTTATATTCACAAAACCGTGAAGATCAATGGGTTGAAATTATCGCTGATGAAGACGCTGAATACGCTCGGATTGTTGATATTGATTTGAGCACAATTGAACCAATGGCTGCAAAACCCCATAGCCCCGGCAACATTGATACTATTGAAAATCTTACTGGTTTGAAAGTTGATCAGGTTGTCATTGGCAGTTGTACCAACTCATCTTATCGGGATTTGATGACAGTTGCTAAAATTGTCAATGGGAAAACGGCTCACCAGGATGTCAGTTTTATTGTTGCTCCCGGTTCGAGACAGGTATTTCAGAACATCAGTATATCCGGTGGCTTAAATTCGCTAATAAATGCCGGTGCACGAATTGCCGAAAGTGCTTGCGGATTCTGCATCGGTAACAGTCTGGCGCCAAAATCTGATTCGATTTCCCTGCGTACCAGCAACCGTAATTTTTTGGGACGTTCCGGCACAAAAAGTGCAAATATTTATTTAGTCAGTCCTGAGACGGCTGCTGCTGCAGTTCTAACCGGTCAATTTATTCCACCTCAAAAACTTGAAGAAATGGGAATAGAATATCCAGATGTAAAAATGCCAGAAAAGTTTTACATCGATGATAACATGTTCATTTTTCCGGCCGATACCGATCCATCCGTTGAAATCTCCCGTGGGCCAAACATCAGTAATCCTCCGGCAAGCAATCCGTTAAAAGATAGTATCAGTGGGCAAGTTACCATTAAGGTAGAAGATAAAATCACAACTGATCATATCATTCCAGCAGGCAGTAAGATGAAATATCGTTCAAATATTCCGAAATACAGTGAGTATCTGTTTGAGGTTGTGGATTCTTCATTTTATAACAGGGCCAAAAAAATCAGAGATAGCGGAAAAGACAACATTATCGTTGCTGGCTGGAGTTATGGACAGGGATCGTCCCGCGAACATGCGGCGCTGTGCCCGATGTTTATGGGTGTTAAACTAATCCTCGCTAAATCGATGGAACGGATTCATGAGGCGAATCTATTGAACTTCGGCATCATCCCCTTAAAATTCAAAAACGAAGACGATTATAACAATATCGATCAGGGCGATGACATTGAAATAACCGGTCTGAAAAAAGCAATTGAAGAAGACAAACCAGTTATTATTCTCAATAGAACAAAAGGAACCGATTACGAAACGATATATAATCTTTCTAAACGCCAGAAAAAGCTGCTACTGGCAGGCGGAACCCTGGCCTATATAAAAGCACAACAAAATAAAAATTAATGAACGAGAAACGGAGCATTTACAATGGCACAAAAAGGCATTAGAGAATTTGATGCTAAACGGATTATGGCAAGAGGGCTCTCTGAGTTTTCAAATGGGGCATTTTCCTTTGAACCACGTCAGGTACTCATCAGCCCCGAAACCGATTTTAAAATAATCGAAAAAGAAAATCCTTGGTTGAATGTAACAAAATTGGTAGTTAAACCGGATCAATTATTCGGAAAACGCGGTAAAAATAATCTCCTGTTAGTGAATAAAACCTGGAAAGAAGTCCAAAATTGGATTTCTGAATATATGAATAAACCAATAACAATCACTCAGACAACAGGACTCACAACCGGCATTCTGACTCACTTTCTTATTGAACAATTCGTCGCCCATGATAAAGAATATTATTTTGCGATCACCAGTCACAGGGATTACGACACGTTCCATTTTTCAACGCAAGGCGGTATTGATATTGAATCTGCCTGGGACAGTGTCACTGAAGTCAACATCCCAGTACTTTCGAATATCGATGAAATCGGTATCGAAGGGTTTTTCCCTAAGGAAATCAATAATAATAAACAGGCACTTGCGGATTTTTTCAAGTCACTCTATAAAATGTTTATAAACTATCATTTCGTTTACCTGGAATTAAATCCGTTTACTATTGTTAATAATAAAATTATTCCTCTAGATACTGTAGCAAAAGTCGACGATTATGCATCTTTTCAATGTGCTGAGAAGTGGGGTAATTTGGAATTCTCGGCTCCTTTTGGATTAAACAAATCAAATGCTGAAAAACGCATAGATGAGCTCGATGAGCGTACTGGTGCTTCATTAAAACTAACTGTTCTCAACCCCGAAGGGCGTATCTGGAATTTAGTTGCCGGCGGCGGTGCCAGTGTAATTTATGCCGACACGGTTGTGGATTTGGGCTTCACCGATGAGCTTGCCAATTATGGTGAATACAGCGGCGATCCATCAACTGAATTAACCTATGAATACACCAGGACTATTCTTGACCTAATGACCCAGAAAAAAGACAAAGAAGGACGCCCGAAATTCTTAATCATCGGCGGCGGGATCGCCAACTTTACGGATGTTGCTAAAACATTTTCCGGGATCATCCAGGCAATCACCGAATATGCTGATAACTTGAAAAACACAAATGTCAAAATCTATGTCAGACGTGGCGGTCCCAATTACAAAGAAGGTTTGGAACTCATGCGCAAACTGGGCAAATGCATTGGATTACCGATCGAGGTTTTCGGACCCGAGACTCATATGACCCGAATCGTTTCAATGGCCCTTACAGAGAAGGAGACATAATCATGCAGGACTACGAACTTTTTGACCAAAACACAAAAGCATTCATTTACGGTACACAGCAAAAAACCGCTCAGCGAATGCTTGATTTTGATTATTTATCTCAACGGGATGAGCCAAGCGTAGCCGGGTTCATTACACCGACCGGTGATGGTTTTTATACACTATTTTGGGGCACAAAAGAGATTCGTCTGCCCCGTTTTACAACCATTAAAGACGCAGCAGAAGCCCGTCCTGAGGCCGATGTGTTGGTAAATTTTGCATCCGAGCGTTCCTGCGCCGCCAGCACAATGGAAGCCTTGGAAACAGAGACAATCCGCATAGTAATTATGATCGCCGAAGGCGTTCCACAGCGCGATGTCCGTAAAATCGCCCAGATCGCAAAACAGAAAAACAAGTGGGTCATCGGGCCAGCAACAGTCGGCGGGATTAAACCGGGCGCTTTTAAAATCGGTAATGCTGCCGGAACAATCGAAAATATCCGCGATGCCAAATTATACCGCCCCGGCTCTGTTGGATTTGTTTCCGTGTCCGGCGGTTTATCCAACGAAGGCTATAATATTATTTCCCGCAACACCGATGGAATTTATGAAGGTTATGCCGTTGGCGGTGATGTCTACCCGGCCACAACCCTGATTGATCATTTACTGCGATACGAAAAAAACCCGAATATCAAAATGATGGTGTGTCTCGGAGAAGTCGGCGGAAAGGACGAATACGAAATTGCTGAGGCTCTTAAAGACGGCCATATCACCAAACCGCTGGTCATGTGGGTCACCGGAACCTGTGCGGAAATGCTTCCTGGCGGCGTACAGTTCGGTCATGCGGGTGCAAAGGCCGATTCTCAAGCCGATACTGCTCATGCAAAAAACCAGGCGCTCCGTGAAGCCGGCGCTATAGTTCCAAGATCTTTTGATGATTACGGTGAAAAGATCAAAGAAACTTTCGAGAAATTAAAAGATGAAGGCAAAATCATTGAATTTGATGAACCGATTCCTCCCCATATTCCCCTAGATTACAACCAGGCTGTAAAAGAGGGTTTGGTTCGAAAATCGACTAATTTCATTTCAACAATTTGTAATGAGACAGGTGAAATCCATAATTATTGTGGCATCCCCATTAACGAAGTCATAAAGAAAAATATTGGTATTGGTGGAGTCATTGGTCTGCTATGGTTCAAAAAAGAATTACCAAAATATACCTGTGATTTCATCGAACTTGTTATTCAAATCGTTGCTGATCACGGTCCTGCTGTTTCCGGTGCTCACAATACTATCATCACGGCCCGGGCTGGAAAGAACCTCATTGAATCCATTATTAGCGGAATTGTCACGATTGGGCCACGATTCGGTGGTGCTGTGAATGGGGCCGCCCAGCATTTCAGTTGGGGTCTGGAAAATAATTATGCTCCCCGCGATTTCCTTGATGCAATGAAAAAAAGAAATGTTCGAATCCAGGGAATCGGCCACCGGATTCACAGTATTAATAATCCTGATGAACGAGTGGAAATTATGATCAACTTTGCCAAGAAACATTTCCCAAAGCATCCGTTGCTTGATTATGCATTATCGGTTCAGGCAGTCACAACCATGAAGAAAAGCACCCTGATTCTCAATGTCGATGGTACTATCGGTGTTCTTTTCGTGGACATGCTAAAAAACCTGGGCTATAGCGATGAAGAGATTAAAGAGATGATCAATATGGATTTTTTTAACGCCTTCTTCATTATTGGAAGAACAATTGGATTCATGGGCCATTACTTTGATCAGAAGCGCTTAAAAACACCTCTTTATCGTCATCCCTGGGATGATATTTTATATGATGTACCAACCCAACCCAAAAAAGTTTAATAAATAATGGAGAATCATAAAATGAATCATTCTGACAGTACAATCATTTTTACAAAAGTCGATGAAGCGCCGGCGCTTGCCAGTTATTCTCTCCTTCCAATTATAAAAAAATTTACTTCAGAAGCCGGTATTTCTATTGAAACTCGTGACATTTCCCTTGCAGGAAGAATCATTGCAAACTTTCCTGAATATTTAACAAAAGAGCAACAAAAGCAAAACGATCTCGAAGAACTTCGCCAGCTCGTTGAAAAACCAGAAGCCAATATTATTAAACTACCCTGTATCAGTGCTTCAATCCCACAGTTAAACGCTGCGATTAAAGAGCTACAACAAAAGGGATATAAAATTCCCTCTTACTCCGAGAAACCCAGAAACAAGCAGGAACAGGAAATTAAATCCCGGTACGATTCCATCAAAGGCAGCGCTGTAAACCCGGTATTACGCATGGGAAATTCTGACCGCAGAGTACCGTCACCAGTAAAGAGTTATGTAAAAAGCAATCCTCATTCCATGGGAACATGGAGCTCTGACTCCCACTCCCATGTCACTCATATGGCCCAAGGAGATTTCTGTAATACTGAAAAATCCATCACCCTTTCAGAAAAACAAGCTGGAAACGCAAAAATCCTTTTTGTGGATAATTTGGGGAATCAAACAATACTCAAGGAAATATTATCTCTGACAAATGATGAAATCATTGACGCCTCCATAATGAGCAAAAAAGCCTTACGATCATTTCTGGAAAAAGAATTAGAAGACAAAAATCAACTATTTTCAGTTCATCTGAAAGCATCCATGATGAAAGTATCGGATCCCATAATATTCGGTCATGTCGTATCTGTATATTTCAAGGATTTATTTGAAAAACATAGGCACATATTTAATCAACTGGGTATCAGCCCGAATAATGGTCTCGGTGAATTGTATGAAAAAATCAAAACTCTGTCGGTAGATCTACAAAATGAGATCAAATCCGATATTCAAGCACGTTATGAAAAAGGGCCGGACATTATAATGGTCAATTCCAGTGAAGGAATTACAAATTTACATGTGCCCAGTGATGTGATTATTGACGCGTCCATGCCCGCTGCCATCCGAAATTCCGGGAAAATGTGGGGGCATGACGGTGAACTTCACGATACAAAATTCGTGATTCCCGACAGTAGTTATGCCGGAGTGTATCAAGAAGTCATTGAATTTTGTAAAAAACATGGTGCTTTTAACCCAGCCACTATGGGGACAGTTCAAAATATTGGATTAATGGCCCAAAAAGCCGAAGAATACGGTTCTCATGATAAAACCTTTGAAATCACCGACAACGGTATAGTGTATTGTATTGCTGAAAGTGGTGAAATATTATTAGAACAAACGGTTGAAGACGGTGACATATTCAGAATGTGTCAATTGAAAGACCTTGCCGTACAAAATTGGGTAAAACTTGCAGCAAACCGGGCAAGTATCACCGGATTTCCCACAATATTTTGGTTAGATGAGCACCGGAGCCATGATTTTGAAGTTATTAAAAAAGTGAATCGATATCTACAGGAATACGACACAAGTGGTCTGACGATTAAAATCATGTCACCAGAAGCGGCAACAAGATATTCCTGCAAGTGTATTAAAGCAGGGAATAATACTATCGCTGTAACAGGGAATGTATTGAGGGATTATCTTACAGACCTGTTTCCGATTATGGAAGTCGGCACAAGCGCAAAAATGCTTTCTATTGTACCTTTAATCAATGGTGGAGGTTTATTCGAAACCGGGGCAGGCGGATCGGCGCCAAAACATGTCCAGCAGTTCATTAAAGAAAATCATCTTCGTTGGGACTCTCTCGGTGAATTTCTTGCACTGCCTCCTTCCCTGACCCATTTAGGACGAAAAACAAATAATCAAAGAGCCATTGTCCTGGCTGAAACTCTAAATCAGGCCACGGAACAATATCTTCAAAACAATAAAGCACCATCACGGAAAGTCAACGAACCGGATAACCGAAGCAGTCATTTCTACTTAACATTGTACTGGTCCCGTGCTCTTGCAAATCAAGATAAAGATAATGATTTTAGGAACCGTTTTGCAAAACTCGCGCGGAAACTTGAAGAAAACGAACATGTGATCACAGAAGATTTATTGTCTATCCAAAATAAAACGGCTGATTTCGGCGGATATTATTTACCCGATGATACTCTTGCAGACAAACTTATGCGACCAAGCCAGACGTTTAACAAAATAATGGAAAATACATTATAGCATAACCATCTGTGAAATAAAACTTATCAAACATTGAATGTGGAAAAATCCCAACGATAAGCTGGGATTTTTCTATTTAAAAGTGCTATTGAATTGTTCAAAATATTCGGGGACAATTTCCCTAGGTTCGGGAATAAGAAATAAATATTTGTGAATCTTCTCCCCCTTTCCTATACTGATAAAACCATGATATTCATTAGAGAGATAATAAATAACATGATTTCCGTCCAGGTATTGCATGTCAGCTTTTCCCCTGCTAATCGCTTGAGTAGTGTATTGTTTCAGAGAAATTTACTATTTAAAACACAATCTCTATTTACATTTTACATCCCCGGACAATAGGCTTTTATGGCCTCATCTACTTTTCCCTGAAAATGGATTATAAAATGTTCTGCAAATTCCGTAGCTAATTGATCGGCGCGTTGATTATACTGTTTCTCGTCCGGCCATGTTCTGGCAGGATCGAATATTTCAGGGGATACACCTTCACAGGAACAGGGAATATTCAGATGGAACCTTTCATCGTAGCGAAAACCGGATTTCAGTAATTCACCGGAAAGTGCTGCATCAACAATTCGACGGGTTAAGCCAATATCAAAACGTTTACCATGTCCATAAGGACCTCCGGTCCATCCCGTATTAATCAGAAACACTTCCGTTTTGTATCTCTCAATATGATCTCCGAACATGTTGGCATATATATCCGGGTTACATGGCATAAAGGGTTCCCCGAAAAAACGTGAAAAGACACTTTTAGGCTCAATAATACCGGTTTCCGTTCCCGCCAGTTTGCTTGTATATCCCATCAGGTACCAGAGTTTGGCCTGTTCAACAGATAAACGCGCCGCAGGAGGTAATACACCATTGGCATCAGCCGTAAGAAAAATGATAATTTTCGGATGACCACCACAAGATGAAGATTTGATATTGGTCAAATATTTCAAGGGATAGGAGGCCCTTGAATTTGGGGTCAGGCGTTCATCACAAAAATCAAATACTCCATCGGGATACATCATGGCATTTTCGACGATTGCACCATGTTTTGTATAGGTTTCTTTGTGCATCACAGCATTATAAATTTCCGCTTCCTTGACCGGATTAATTGAAACCATTTTTGCATAACAACCGTTTTCGAAATTAAAGATACCATTTTCACTCCATCCGTGTTCATCATCACCCAACAAAGCCCGGTCCTTTGTCGCAGACAGGGTTGTTTTTCCTGTCCCTGAAAGCCCGAGAAAGAGCGCCGTATCTCCATTATTCTTACTTTCATTGGCACTGCAATGAAGGGGCAGGACATTCACAACAGGCAGAAAATAATTCATTACAGTAAACATTAATTTTTTTACACTCCCCATATACGCCGATCCAATTACAACTCCCCGATTATGACTAAGATCGGCAGCAATCGCCATATCTGAATTGATATGTTTACTGTATTTGCTGAAGCTAAGCTTATCATTGGGTAATACCAAGAGTTCAAATGCTTTTCCATGAAGCAGACTTGATTTTATATCCGATCCCTCACGAAACATGTTATATGTAAATAAAATCGTTAGTGGATTATCACTAATGGTTTTAACCGGAAGTGCATAGCAAGGATCGGCACCAATTACACGGTTACTTTCATAAAGCATCTCTTTCTGCTGCAAACAGATCTTGGCATCTTGCCAGATCATTTCAAATGTATTCGGCGTAATTGGATTATTACTTGGAGATTTCCAGTCTATCTGGTTCTTTGTGGTTGCATCTTTGACCAAGTAAGTATCACGAGGTGATCTGCCCGTTGATCCGGATCGTGTCCATGAAACCAGGGCACCATTTCTTGAGACAAAGGCATTCCTGTTAATTACACAGTAGCGTATCAACTCCGAACGATCCATATCTTTCAGAATTGCATTATCGTGAACACTCATCTCCATTTTTCATCCTTTCTTAATGAGTCAATAAATGTGTTAAAATACACTTGTTTGAATCTTGTTCTTACCGACCAATAAAAAGAAACAACTCTTTGTTACTCTTCATTAATCTGTAGGTTCTCTACATTTCTGTAGAATAGCAATTTATAAGAACAATATTATTATTTATCTATCTGAAATAACATATCATCATAGTGATAATTTCGTAATGCATCAGCGAGACGTGGTGAACTCTCTTCTAATATCGAAGAGATGCTATTCTGTTCCTCCTCTGATATTAATGCCCGTGAGACAACAGTCACTTCCACCCTGGAATCGCTTCCATTTCCCGAAAACCTTGTAAAGACATCTTCCGCCATTTTTCGATTGGGATCTAGGATTTCCACCGGTTTACCCAATATTCCTTCGAATATTTCTTTAAAATGCCTGGCTGAATAGGGATAATGCGTACAACACAGGGCCATTCCTACCTGTTCAATGCCAGCCGGGCAGCGTTCGACACATTCATAAGCATACATTTCAATCATTGAGATTACCATATCACTATTCGGATTCAGCTGGATTTCTGATTCGAGAGATGGAAAGGCCTGTGTAACGATCCGATTATTTTGAAATCCTTCTTCCAATAATTTTTCACGATGTGTATTTTGATTAATGGTCGTTTCTGTTCCGGCAATGATCACAGCGCTTTCCGGATTATTCAGCAAATAGTCCTGTATCAAATTCACGCCATTATCAACAATGGAAAAGACTTGTGGTTTTTCTAATGTTGAAAATGATGTATAGGGATAAATAACCGACAGGGTATTGCAGGCTACCAGGATCAAATCGGGGGAATACTTTTCATTAAATGCATACAGGGCAGCATCAAACACTTTGACTTTTTCTTCAACGGTTTCCATACTATTATAACCGTAACCAGATTCATAAAGCGCATTAGCAAAGATGATCCGTATATTCCCAGTAACCGGGTTTTCACGAAACAACTGCTCAAGATATGCAGCCACCGATATACCTCCCAGCCCGGAATCTGTAACAAGAATCGTAATACTATCGGTTTTTGTTTTTTTCAGATGGAGAACCGATTTCGTCGATGAACATGAAATCATTGAGAGACATAATAAAACTGAAGATAAACCTATTTTAATCAGTTTGTACAACTGCCACCGCATTTAAATATTCTTTCCGTTTTTAATAAATAATAACCATTCATATCTTTTTTGGTTTAGATGAATTTAACCCAGTTTTAAGCCAGATATAACATCAATGACCTATTTTACAAAAGCCATTTTCTTGTTAATGGTTTTTCCATTAAATGACACCTGATATAAATACACACCCGATGACCAGTTTTCGGCATTTACAATGAAATAATTATTGCCTGCCGTATTCATTTTCATTTCCCTTGACTCAATACATTTCCCCTGCAGTGAGTAGACATCCAATTGAACGATTCCCACCGAAGGAATTGTGAATTGGATTGTCGTTGTCGGATTAAAGGGATTCGGAAAATTATCTGTGACGTTAAATTGACTTAGAACAATCGGATCATCTGACACTGCTGACTCACTCTTCTGCCCTAGTGTAAGATAGCAGACCGATGCAAGGCCGGATGTATTGACAGTTTTTTCAGTCGCATTCCACTGACTAGTCACTTCAGCCCAGTTTTCGCCATCGTTTGATACATATAATCCCAACTGATCTTCAATAATTCCATTTAATTCAGAACAATCGTATTTGAATGCTATAGTTGCATTTAAGTTTGTATTACTTGTTGGTGTAATTTCAAAATATCGTAAAATAGAGGCATCTTCCCCCAAATTCTGACATTGACCGGTAACTCGACGTACTGTTGTTGCTCCCATTGCTGCATCGATCGGTGTTATTTCCATGCCAATTTCACCAAAATCAGCGGTTGTATTTTGCATCGCGGATTGAGAGGAACGAATATTCCCCAGTACCGTACAGCTATCTGTTTCTGATAGAGTCGCACCGGAAGCAAGATGAATTGTATAATCACCCGTATAAATTGCGCCTTTACTGACTTCCAAGAAACCATTCACTGTAATATTGCGATCAATCTTGACACCCGTTGAGCTGTTGCATTCAAAATCCTTTAGTATATCTTCATCTTCAGGGACTTCCCAACCGGTGGTTACGGTATCGACAGAACTGGTATATCGCAAATTTACGGACTCGTCAAAGAGCAGTGCTGCCTGCAAAACACCGGTCGCTCTTGAAATAATTGAATTATCCGCCATTTGGATTATTATATTTGCATCGGAATTGTCAACGCAACCGGATGTTAAACGAAGTATTTTGTTGATACTCAATGTCTGAGCCGTTGCCGCATTTAGAACCAGTTTTGCAGAGTTATTGGTCGCCAGAGAATCAACCACCCGATTGGCCGCCAAGGTCCAGATTTTGCTAGTTTCTTCGTTTGCATACTTTATCTCAAGATTATGATAGTCCATATCAACGATTGTCTGGTCGTTACTCGTGGATGTCCTCGAATATACGACTGTTCCCTGGTTAGTCGAAAAATCCGGTAATGTTGGCGTTGAGCTCGTCGCTTCATATTCTCCACCGGCTAATAGAGCAACCTGCGTATCGGTATACCAAATATCGGTATTTAAAGAAACTTTCACCAGACCACCACTTTTTACTAAAATAGTACCGGCATCGAACTTCTCACTGGTCATGTTCCCACCTTCTGAATAATACGGCACGAAGAGAAACCCACCATCTTCGACATCGATATCAGCAATGCGGATCCGGTTTGAACTACTTGATGCCATAATCGCAGTTCCATAGACCGTCATCTTTCCAATGCTCTGCATATCGGAACCACAACGGGCTACAATCTGAGATGCATCACCCTGCATCTTAAAAGTTCCGTTACTTTCGACAATAATTTCAGGATGTGCGAAGTCTATACCGTCGAAACTTCTTCCATTAATATCATATTTTGCCGGCACAAAAAATGTACCGCTTTTTACAATCAATGCATTTGTGATATTTAATTTGGAATCCGACGACCCGGCAAAAGTAACCACGCCACTGTCTTTATTCACTTCAATCGTCTTGAAAAAAGCCATATCAGTGTAGGTATTCGCATTACGAATATTGTTTATCCGTTGAGTATCTGCAACACCAACAAAACAAAGTTTGGCACCATCTTCCCAATATGAGAAAGGAACATGTGCGGTCGTATCCGGTGTAAAATCACCATAAACACTTAGCACACTACTAGAAGTACTTAAATTTAGTTTCGCTGTCTCATCACCAAATGTTAGTGTTTTGCATGCAGCATCGGCATTGATGATGGCAATGACATGACCGGCACCAATTTTTACATCCTGTTCACTGGCAGGCACAGTGCCGCCTGTCCATGTTGCAGATTCATTCCAATTACCGGATTGAGCGGTCTCAATCTCTGTTGCATGTAAAAAAGAAACTACCAAAACTAAAATTAATGCGATTTTTTTCATTAGTCCTCCGACGTGGAATCAGGAGTGCAACAGCACTCCTGCCACAATTTTATTATTTCAGATAAACCATTTTAATAACACGACTAAAATCCTTTGAGACGAATTGGCAGAAATAAACACCATTCGAAACATTTCTTCCGTAGTTATCCGTTGCGTCCCACTGGATTGCATGATACCCGGCCTCTTTTGTCTCACTTACCAGGTTTTTCACCCTTCTTCCCAATGCATTATAAATTGTAATTTCCACAAATTCGCTCTTTGGTAATCCAAATTTAATCTGCGTTATTGGATTAAAGGGATTCGGATAATTATTATATAACTGAAATTTATCCGGAATTTCAAGGCCGGTTACGACTGAAACCGTATTGATCTGAATTGTAAACGAAAGCGAATTATTGTCCGCAGCGACCGTATCAATGCCATCGGTTACAAATACAGCCCAGATACAGGATAGGCTACTATTTGAAAGTAATCCGGAAAGATCCGCAACAGATAATGATGTGCTGAGTTCTGTAGAAATTATTGTTGTATCCAGATCAGCCAGATCGCCACCGGGTACGAAGATATATACCAGTTCATCACCATCAATATCCGAAGATGTGTTCCAAGAAAAAGTGATGGTCTGAGTCAGACTGTCAGACTTGACTGTAATTACAGATTCATCTTCCGGTAATACCAACGAAAAGGATTCCGGTAAATCGTTTACCGGTTGTACTGTCAACGTAAAAGTTATCAATGCCGTATCAATACCATCGGTTGCAGAAATAGTGATTTCAGATATACCATTCCAATTTGAAGCAGGAGTTATTAATAATGTTGAATCCTGTACTTTATACATCAAAGAAATAGCGTTGGTATCCGCCGAAAACGAGTATTCAAGCACATCGTTATCGCCATCGGTAGCATAAACAATAATCGTTTCACTCGAATCTTCATCAATCGTTAGGTTTTCAATCGGATTCAATACAGGACCATTATTTACTAAAGATTTAATTGTAACCATAAAAGGACTATTTTCGGCTGCAACTGTATCGATGCCATCAGTCACTGACACGGTCCAGGTACCGGCCAGGGTACTATCTGAAAATAGATCCCTGATATCGGCAACGGACAGAGATGTTCCTGCCTCAGCGGTGATAATCGTTGTATCCAGACTTGCTAATTCGCCGCCCGGTACAAAAATATACGATAAAGCATCGTCATCCACATCAGATGAAGCATTCCAGGAGAAACTAATAACATGATTCAAACTGTCTGTATTGATAGTAATAGTAGCGCCATTTGCTGGTGAAGATAATGTAAAAGATGTCGGCGCATCATTTACCGGCTGTACAATCAGAGTAAAGTGTGTAAAAGTTGTATCGATTCCATCAGATGCAGCAACAGTAATCTCCGCCGATCCATTCCAGTTCAGAACCGGAGTCATTAATAATGTCGAATCTGAAGATGTATATGCCAATTGAATTGCACTGGTATCCACAGAAATTCCATACACAAGGTCGTCACTATCTGCATCGGTTGCGTAGACTTTAACCGTCGCTGGCACGTCCTCATCGGTCACCATATTTTCCACACTACTCAGAACCGGGGCTTGATTGGGTTTGCTTCCACACGTTATCGATGAAAACGACCTAATCCCGCTTGCCGTGATGGTCTCTTCCGTAAGATCAACCGTGGATTCAAGCGCTTCCCAGATTGTCCCATCAAAAGCCAGTTGATAAAGTACGAGATCACTCTTCTCGATACCATTTAACTCCGCCGGATTATAATGAAATACCAGCGTGGCGTTGAGATTTTCATTATTTTGTACGGTCAATTCAAAATTCCGTAGAATGCTCATTCCGTTTTTACCCAGATTAATCGCAACGCCAACATTGCGTTCGGCTACGACTGTTCCCGGAGCTACATCGATTGCCAATATTTCAATTCCCAGCCCTCCGAAAACTTCATTCGTATTCTGAGATAAACCACGGCTAATATCAAGAGTTCCCTGGATAATTGTTGAATCTGTCTCGATGATGGTTGCGGCAGAACCTAATTCAAGGTTATAGCCTTCCAGGAAAATCGTTCCTTTTTCCAATGACAGATCACCACTAACCGTAAGATCGCGGGTCAGTTTGACACCTTTAGTTCCCGAAATCGTAACATTATTCACCGTACCACTCGATGTCGGGATTTCTGGCCCGGATGAAACTGTATCTGCCGTACTTGTATAAAAAAGATCCACTGCTCCGTTAAAATTTAACTCGTCAGTGATCACACCAGTCGCCCGGGATATTATTGCGCCATCGCTAATAGCAACCGTAACATTTGCATCTGAATTATCCACCGATCCAGATGTCAGACGTAATTTTGAATTAATAGTCAATGTCTGAGCAGAAGCCGCACTGAGTACTAATTGTGCTGAATTATTTGTAGCCAGAGAATCAACTGTCCGGTCTGCCGAAAGTGCCCAGACTTTTTTCGATTCTCCGTTAGCATATTTAATTTCTAAATTATGGTAATCTATATCAGTAATTGTCTGATCGGAATCACTGATATTTCGGGAATAAACAACGGTTCCCTGATTCACTGAAAAAACAGGTAATGTGGGTTCGGAACTGGTCACTTCATATTCACCACCGGACAAAAGAGCGACCTGTGTATTATACCAGATATCCGTATTGATGATATTTTCCATAATACCGCAATTTTCGACAGTGATAATTCCTGCATTCAACCGAGGACCTGAAGAGCTCCAACCGGATTCAATTAGCAATAGTCCACCATCTTTAATATTAATTGCCGATAAATTAATCCTATTTGAACTTAGGGTAGTAAGCGTTGCTTCTCCATAGACGATCATCGAGTCAATTTTAGAGGTTTCATCACCGGTATTGGTCGCACGTCTAATATGGGAATAATTTCCAAGCATCGTATAAGCACCGTCCTCATAAATAATTATTTTAGGAGATGCTGCGCTTCCCGAAGTAGTTCTACCCTCAATATCATCTTTATAGCCAAGTTCAAATGTCCCACTAATCACTTCTAAACTGGTACCAATTCCCAATTTAAAATCATTAGAACCTTCTTCTGTCCCACCGGTTGAAAATTTTCCTGAGGTTTTATTAATAACTAGTTCCTGGACACGAAAAGGATATGGTGAAGAACTGGTTGTTCCAAGATTATTTATTGTCTGGATTTCCGCGCCACCGGCAAACACCATTTTTGCACCTTCACTCCAGAGATTTCCACCTGCATAAAAAGGATTAACGGAAGTATCATAGCGATTAAAATTTCCATATATATTCAAATTGGCATCCAAGCCCAAGCGAGCCGCATCATCTCCGAAGGAAATATCCTTACAACTCGCCTCAACATCCACAATCACCGTATCACCGGCAGCGACAATTACATTATCATCGCTCGTTGGTATAATCCCGCCGATCCACGTCGAAGTCTCACTCCAGTTTCCATTACCGGCCGAAGAAATCTGGGCCGGTAATGAGACCGAAATCATTAACAAAGTGAATAGCGTAACTATTTCTCTCTTATTCATAAAAACCTCCACTCCTTATTTTATAAAAGCCATTTTTCCTGTGTATTCACCCGTTTTATCGACAATGCGATAAAAGTAAAGACCGGTGCTTTCAGTATTTAATTGAAATGATATTTTCTGTATTCCATCATAAGTTGGAACAATTTCCTTATAATCAACCTGTTTGCCGTTTAGGTTATAAATATAGATTTTTACAGGTTCTGATAAACTTCCCACAAACCGAATATTGGTAACGTTGTTAAATGGATTAGGATAGACATAGGGTATCCGATATTCCTCAGGAATAGCATTCTGATCTGTTGTGTCGGTTTTTTGACTGTTATATATCATCCGTTGCGGTTCAGCTGCATCTCCCGATGTTGTACTACCAAGATAAGCACTCGTTTGAATCCAGCCCCGGTTTTCCGTGATATAATCAACACTTGTATCCTCAAATTCCAGAGCAATCAGGGTTTCAACTGCGCGGTCATCAACCAGATAAAAATCGGCTATGGTATATTCATCCATATAAAGTGGTGCCGCCGTAATACGAACCCGATCTATATCACCATCCAGTCCGTTTGCCAAATCGGATCGTCGTCCAATATAAAGCGCCGGACTGGTGGGTGCTGCCGGAATTGCTACGCCTATCTTTGTTGTATCAGCCGACACATTGTTTCCATTCAAATAAAATCTCAAGCGATAACCGTTTGCGGAAAGAAATCGGCAAACCGCGATATGATTCCATGTTCCCGCTGTAATGACACCTGTATCGGAATAGTAATAATGAGTTCCGTCGCTGGAATAGACCGCCAGTAAAAAGGACCCGTCTTCTTTAAGATATACTGAAAATTGGTCTTCCAGATCAAGAATCCGGTCATAATTACTGACATCAGCCCAGTAATCGATCCAAAATGATGTCTCGATGGTAAAGGTTTCCCGGTTTGCAAAGGCTTTCAGATTGACACTGTGGTTGTATTTTACATAATCATCGACGCCATCAAAATTCAAATAACTATTATTGGACTCTGACGATTCAGATAAAGGCAGCGTCATGGCCATTGCCTGGATTAGTTTTGACCAATTAATTTCAGAATTTCGCAGCCCGCCATATGCCATTTCCAGATGCATGAATTGCCCACTGGCAGAATTGGCATAGGAATAACAAGGATCAGCACTATTATTCAACAAACGCCCCTGGGTATTTGTACGGGCAATTAAGCGAGTCCAATTCTGATCCACATGTGCAACTTTAAAGGTCAATTCCGGATCAACAATAGCCAGGTTATCCCTTAAATTAAGCAGATAATCATGATTATCTGGCGTGTATTGAGTGCCGTTACTCATGATAATATCCGGATCGCTATCACCTTTGGTAAAACCATGCGGCTGAATAATCAAATTTTCCGAATCATCTTCATACAGGACTTCAGTAGCAATATGCAGCGGCCCCAGCACAACATGGGCCATATCACTATAGCGATAAGCAGCGCTGGTATCCGAGCAGGCCGTGGTTGTCCCATCACAGGGAGTGAAATTCGTCCCATTACAACGATGCGTACCTGCAACG
>Ga0268277_1001091_pt1 | contig 19580 bp, 14 predicted proteins | sample saktaG_5_FD_190132 | JGI IMG/M metagenome (GOLD analysis project Ga0268277, IMG submission 190132) | Saline water microbial communities from Sakinaw Lake, British Columbia, Canada - sak_2010_1_5_50m | ecosystem: Environmental > Aquatic > Non-marine Saline and Alkaline > Saline ...
AAAGCTGAAAGCTGAAAGCTGAAAGCAAGAGAGAAAAGCTGAAAGCTGAAAGCTGAAAGCAAGAGAGAAAAGCTGAAAGCTGAAAGCTGAAAGCAAGAGAGAAAAGCTGAAAGCTGAAAGCTGAAAGCAAGAGAGAAAAGCTGAAAGCTGAAAGCTGAAAGTTGAAAGTTGAAGGTTGAAGGATGAAAGGTGAAAGACGAAAGATGAAGGATGAAGGATGAAGGATAAAGGATAAAAAAAAGCGCTGCGCTCTATTTCAGCTTTCTGCTTTCTGCTTTCTGCTTTTGTCTTTCAACTTTCAGCTTTTGTCGCAATCGCAGGTCGGATGGTGGTGCAGCCGATGGCGGACATGACGGACACGAGGCGCGCGTATTGGACGTCGTCTTCACAGATGCCGACGATCGCGCCGCCAGAGCCGGCAAACTTGGCCGCACAACCGACGCTGCGGGCGGTTTGAACCATCCGGCGATTCGCGTCAGCGACTTTGAAGACACGATCGCGCAGGTCAAAATTGGCGTTCATCAGGGCCGGCAGCCGTTCGGGGTGACGGCTGAGCAAGGCCTCCCGGGCCTTTGCGGCGAGGTCGGCGAATTCGGACATGGCGGCCAGCACATCGGGTTTCTTCTCCTCGAACAGGACACGGATCTTCTGGTGATAGACCCCCGAGATTTCGGCGCGCAGGGGGTCATACGAGATATACAGTCTGGGCAACAGGGCGGGATCGAGGGGTTCATAGCGGCCGTGGCCGGTGCGCTCGATCAGGCCGCAGTCAAAATCCATGTAAACGAGTCCGTCATACATCTGGATTACGCGATCCTGGAGTCCGCACTGGATGCCGAGTTCGTCACGCTCGGCCATCAGGCAGAGCGTGGGCGCCGTCTCACGCGGGATGGATACGCGGTAGAACCGCATCAGCGCCTTGAGCATGGCGGTACAAATCGCGGACGAGCCGGACAAGCCAACCAGGCGGGGGATATCGCAAGCGTAACGAACCGTGAAATTGCGACTCGGCAGCGCAATGCCCGCCTCGCGGCAGTGGAGGACAAAAATCTTGGTGACCGCTTTGAGCAGGCGAATGCCGCCGTAGTAGCCGAACAGGTGGACTTCCTGCAAGAGCTCATCCACGGAGGCAAAGGTCGCGTCGTCGACATCGCCGGGGACAAAACCCAGCTCGGGGGTCTCGTAAAGGGTGATCCGCGCGGAGAAATCGGCAAAGGAAAAGGAGATCGTCTTGCCGAAATAGCCATCGGAGGGGTTACCGATCAAACCCGCGCGGGCATAGGAGTGTGTGGTGATGAGCATGGGGAGGTGGGGGAAAAGCTGAAAGCTGAAAGCTGAAAGTTGAAAGCAAGAGAGAAAAGCGAGAGAGAAAAGCTGAAAACTGAAAGCAAGAGAGAAAAGATGAAAGCTGAAAGCTGAAAGCTGAAAGCTGAAAGCTGAAGGATGAAAGGTGAAAGGTGAAAGGTGAAAGATAAAGGATAAAAAAAAGCGCTGCGCTCTATTTCAGCTTTCCGCTTTCAGCTTTCAGCTTTTCTCTTTCGTTCGTTTGATGATTGTGGTCAGAATAGACAATAGTTCGTTAGATTCAGCTTCCAGAAGCAAGGTCGAATCCATGCCGCATTCTTCACGTAGCAGTTCCAACCATAACAAAGACTCGTCGGCTTCCTGGGCAGCACCACCCAGCTTGGAGATAAACTCGTCCCGTGATCTGGCGCGACCGGCCTCCCGAACGTGAGCCCCCACCGAGGTGCCGGACCGCAAGAGTTGACTGCCCAGCACGCGCACTTCTTCCCGGGTTTTAGGCAACTTCACATAAAGCCGGATAATATCAGCCGCATAACGCTTCGTACGCCCTCGGAACTCCTCCGTCACCCGCCCCATCTGCCCGCCCTCATTCATATTTCAGCTTTTCTCTTTCCGTTTTCAGCTTTTGTCTTCAACTTTTTCCGTAGGCGGCGACCGCTGATTGGTAGCCGCGCGGGTTGCCGATATCGAACCGCTCGCCGGGGTAGCGGTAGCCGTAGACAGGCGCGAGCGGAAGCAATTGGCGGATGGCGTCGGTGAGTTGGATCTCGCCGCCGTAGCCGATCTGTTCGTGCGCGAGGAAATCGAAAATGCGGGGGTCGAGCAGGTAGCGACCGGCTATGGCGAGGTCGGAGGGGGCGGCCGTCGCGTCGGGTTTTTCAACCAGGTCCGTCACCCGGTAGAATCGTCCGTCGGATGTGGGTTCGACGGCGGCGATGCCGTAACGCGACACGTTTTCGGGCGGGACACGTTCGAGTCCGATGATCGACGCGCCGCCGTTGGCGCGGGATCGCGTGACCAACTCGCGGGAGCAGGGGGCGGAGCCCTGCACGAGGGCATCCCCGAGGAGGATGAGAACCGGTTCGGCTGCGGCGCGCACAAACGGCGCGGCCTGCGCAACCGCGTGCCCCAGGCCGCGCTGTTCGGTCTGGAAGACGAACCGGACTGTGACAGAGATGGCATCGAGACGCGCCAGGGCGGCGCGCGCCCCCGGATTGGCGCGTAGGCGGGTCTGCCAGACCGGATCAGGGGTGAAGTGGGCCTGGAGCGACGGTTTGTCCGGCGAGGTGACGATGATGACCTCATCGGCGCCGGCGTCGAGCGCCTCTTCGACGATCCATTGGATCGCGGGCCGGTCCCCGATCGGCAGCATCTCCTTGGGGATGACCTTGCTGGCGGGGAGGAAGCGTGTGCCGAAGCCGGCGGCTGGAATGATGGCAAGCATAGAGAAAAGCTGAAAGCTGAAAGCAAGAGACAAAAGCTGAAAACTGAAAACAAGAGAGATGAAATGTTGAATGTTGAAGGATGAAAGGTGAAAGATAAAGGATAAAAAAAAGCGCTGCGCTCTATTTCAGCTTTCTGCTTTTGTCTTTCAGCTTTCCGCTTTCAGCTTTCAGCTTTTCTCTTTCGCCTCCCGGCACATCGTGCCGGCGAGAGCCAGGGTGATCAGGACGGCTTGGATTACGGCGGGGCAGCGGAACGGCAGATCGATCAGGCTGTGGCACAAGACAAGGCCGAGCGCGCACAGGACGAATCCACGGAACAGGCTGGCCGAACCGCGCATCTTTTGCCTTGTGTCCGGCGGCGGAACGCGTCGCACCAGCGGGTTGAGCAGCACCACGCCGGCCAGGGCCAGCAGGATGACGCCGACGACGCCGTGTTCGACGAGAAAATTGACGAAGTCGTTGTGGACGTTGGCCGCGCCGACAAAGAGCTTTCTGTGCTGTTCGGCGGAGAGGACCAGCGGGACGAAGTGCCGGAAACCCCATCCGCCGACACCGTAAATCGGGTTGTCACGCCAGATGGCGATCGCCGCCGGCACGAGTAGCTCAAACGCGCGTTCGTACACCTCGTTGAACGCACGGACAACCGTCAGACCCGTCAACTCGCGTCGAATCGGGTTTCCCGGCCACACGACAACGAAACCGAGATAGCCGAAAATGGGCAACACGGCCGACAGGATCGAGACCATGATGCGGGAGCCCGCTGCCAGACGCGGCCAGACGCGCACCATCACGAATGCGCCACCGACAAGGAGCGCTGCGGTGGCCATCAAGATCGAGGTGCGGCAGAGGCACAACACCGCCGCGCCGTAGAGGAGTGCCACCGCGATGAGGAGGCGGTCGGCGCCCGGGGTCTTGTTTTCGCGCTCATAGAGCCAGAAGCCGCCGGCGACAACCAGCATAAAAGTGAAGAAAGCGCCTGCATGGTTGGGATAACCGAAGGAGGAGAAGAACTGGGCGTCGATGGGGATCACCCCGAAGATCGCCTTGCAGCCACATGCCATCTGCACGCAGCCGATGAGCGCCAGCGCCGCGGCGTTCCAGATCATGATACGAAGCAACACGCGCCGCCCAGCAACATCCAGCGCGTGCCGGACCGCCAGGACGGCCACAAGCGCCGGCGGAAACCAGGCGAGCAGTTGCACCGATTCGCGCGTCACCACCCCCGAAGGAAGCCCGCGCCACGGCGGCGGCCCAAACCCCCAGCCCTGACCGCCGGCCAGACGGATCGGCGCGCGCGGGCCGTTGAATCCCTGGAACGCCAGGAAGAGAACCAGTGCCACGCACACGGCGAGGAGCGGGTCGAAGACAAGGGTGCGGGCCACCCGGCCGCGGGCGTCAGCCAGGGTCTCTCCGGTGCGGACGGCCGGGAGCAACACCATCGCTTCGATCACGCCGAGGGTGAGCCAGAAAATCGGCCACAGCCACGCCACGCGCGTCCCGGCAAAGGCCCACGAGGTATACATCACCAGCGCGGCGACTTGATAGACAACAAAATGGCGGATAAAACCGGTCATGATAGACAGTGCCAGAATTCAGGGAGAAAAACTGAAAGCTGAAAGCTGAAAACTGAAAACCGGGGGGGCGGCCATCCCGTCAGAATCCGATTCCCGGGCAGACTCCGTCCCCGTGGAGCATGCGCCTGATACCGGCAATCCCATGCCACAACAACCTTATTCCCAATGGCTTGCATAGTTAAATGCGCATCGGGCCCCAAAAAGGCACAGCCTGCGCATTCAGTTGAGAAAGTATACCGAAACGGACACGATATGGGAAGCAGAGAAAGAGAGGAAAAGCTGAAAGCTGAAAGCTGAAAGCTGAAAAGAATATGCAACGGAGCGTGGCGCTTGCACAAATTCAACGTTCCGTCTGCTTTCTCCTTTTCGCTATTCTGAAACAGAAACCGATGGCGGGGGCCCTTTCAGTTTTCAGCTTTCAGCTTTTCTCTTTCTTGCCTGTCATGCCTGTCTTATGCGATAATCCTGTTTTTAGCACCTGAAACCGAGATGCCGTTTCTACACACGGGGCATGCAACGGGTTTGCATGAGCACCCAGGGTCGGCCGCTTTCGAGCGGGAAAGGGTTTTTAATTATGGCTATTGCCATCGAGGAAGTGCTTGCACACCTCGACCAGTTGCGCGAGGGACTGGTAGAGATGCGAGGTTATCTTTGACATCGATAACCGTCGCGAACGATTAAACGAGCTGGAAGCGCAGGCATCGGCCTCCGATTTCTGGGACCGCGCTGACGTGGCGCGGAACGTGATTGGCAAGACCAACCGCGAGCGGGCTTTCGTCAAGCCGTTCGACGGGTTGTGCCGGGCCATCGAAGACGCCGCACTGATGGTCGATCTGGCCACTTCCGAACCGGAGGGGACCGAGCGTGATCAGGCGTTGCAAGAGGCAGCCGAGATCGCTGCTCGTGGCGAAGCGATCTTTCAGAAACTCAGGATGCAATCGCTGCTGGGTGCCAAGCTGGACAGTTGTAACGCCTTTTTGACGCTCCACTCCGGCGCGGGCGGGACGGAGTCCTGCGACTGGGCCGAAATGCTGTTCCGCATGTACCGCATGTATTGCGAAGACAACGGCTACGAACTCGAGATTCTCGACAGCCAGGCGGGCGAAGAGGCGGGACTGAAATCGGTCACGTTCGCGGTACGCGGCGGGTATGCCTACGGCTATCTCAAGGGCGAACGCGGCATTCACCGGCTGGTCCGGATCAGTCCGTTCGATTCGGCAAAGCGCCGCCACACCTCGTTCAGCTCGCTCGACGTGGTCGCCGAACTGGAGGATGACATCGAGGTGGAGGTCGACGAAGACGACCTGCGGGTGGACACCTACCGCTCCGGCGGCTCGGGCGGGCAGCATGTGAACAAGACCGATTCGGCGATCCGCCTGACCCATCTGCCGACCGGAATCGTTGTCGCCTGCCAAAACGAGCGCTCGCAGCACAAGAACCGCGCGCGGGCGATGAGCATCCTCAAGGCGAAGATCTACGAGCTGCAAGTCGACAAGCAGCGCAAGGAGATGGAGCGGTTTTATGGGGAGAAGGGCGAAATTGCCTGGGGCAGCCAGATCCGCTCCTACGTGCTGCAACCGTATACGATGGTCAAAGACCACCGGACCGACGAACAGACCTCGAATGTGCAGGCGGTATTGGATGGCGCCCTGCAACCCTTTATTGACGCCACGTTGCGGATGAATGCGACGAAGCAGGTGGCGGGTTGACCGGTGCGGCGCGGGGGCCTCGCATGAACCTAAAAACGGCAGTTCACACCACGAAGAACACGAAGAGCACGAAGGAAGTATTTGGAATGGAAAGGGATGAGTCCAAGGAGTTCGTAAGAATCGGGTTCACCAAATGGTGTCAGATTACCGTGCATCCTCATCTCCTTTCTCCCCTCATTCTTCTTATCTCTTCGTGCACTTCGTGGCCTTCGTGGTGAATTCAACTGCCGGATCTAGCATGAACACTCGCATGAACAGGAGAGCCGCATGACGCTTGAACGCGCCACGGATGTATTGAATCGTAACGGGCAGGGGCAGGTGCTCCGGTTCTGGGATCGGCTGAACGGCGCGCAGCGTGAGGCGTTGCTGACGCAGATTGCCTCGCTCGATTTTGACAGCCTCACGCGTATGCGGCGGATGCTGGAAGCGAAGCACGACGCGGTGCCGGCGGGAGAGCCGTGTCCGGCGGACGTGGTGACGCTCACGGCCGCGGCGCGAGACGCCGCCGTCGCGCGGGGCGAGGCCGAATTGCGCGCGGGAAGGGTCGGCGTCCTGCTGGTGGCAGGCGGACAAGGCTCGCGCCTGGGGTACGACGGCCCGAAGGGCGCCTACGCGATCGGTCCCGTGAGCGATGCGCCGCTCTTTTACTATCACGCGCGCAAGGTACTCGCCCTCTCCCGGCGGCATGGCGTGCGGATGCCGCTCTACATCATGACGAGCGACGCGAACGACGCCGCGACGCGGGCGTGCTTCGAGCAGCACGGTTTTTTTGGCCTGTCACGCGCGGATGTGTTTTTCTTCATGCAGGGGATGTGGCCCGCGCTTGACGCCGCCGGCGGAATCATCCTCGACGCCCCGGGGCATCTGTTTATGAGCCCGGACGGCCATGGCGGCACGCTCTCGGCGTTGGCGGCGAGCGGCGGTCTGGCCGATATGGAGCGCCGCGGTCTCACCACGGTCTTTTACTTCCAGGTCGACAACCCGTTGGTGGAAGTCGCCGACCCGGCTTTCATCGGACTGCACCTGCTTGAGACGGCCGACATCTCGATCAAGGTCTGCGCCAAACGGGATCCGCAGGAGGGGTTGGGCGTGGTGGTGACGCGCAACGGCCGGTGTGAAATGGTCGAATACACCGAACTGACCGCTGAGCAGAAGAATCGGCGCACGTCCACCGGCGACCTCACCTTCAACTACGGCAGCGTCGCGATCCACGTCTTCAGCCTCCCCTTCCTCAAACAAGAGGCGACCCGTCCCCTCCCCCTGCATCTGGCGCACAAGAAAATTCCCACGTGCGCCTCCGACGGCACGGTGGTCAAGCCCGAAACCAACACCGGCACCAAATTTGAAAAATTCATTTTCGACGTGCTTCCCGATGCCCGAAAAGTGGTGACCCTGGCTTTCGACCGTGCCGAGGAGTTCTCGCCCGTGAAGAACGCCACGGGCGCCGATTCGCCCGCGACCTGCCGCCGCGATCTGCAGGCCAAATGGGCCCGTTGGCTGATGCAGGCGGGGGTGACGATACCGACCGACGCGGCGGGCCAGCCGGCGTTACCGCTGGAGATCGATCCGTTGTATGCGCTGAATGCGGAGGAACTGCTGAAGAAGCTGAAGAGAAAAGCTGAAAGCTGAAAACTGAAAACTGAAATTTTAACCACGGAAGACACGGAAGAGAGAGAGAGAGTGTGTGTGTGGGAGTGTGTGGGTAATGGCTTCCGATCATAATCTTAATCATAATCATAATCATAATCCGTTCTCCACCAGTGGATTAAGATTAGGATTAGGATTAGGATTAGGATTAGGATTAGGATTAGGATTAGGATTAAGATTAAGATGGCAAAAGCACCTTAAGTAAGTGTCGTTAGGGTGGGTGGGTGTGGGTGAAACGTGATGTGGAGGAGCTGATGAGACCGGTCGCTATCATTATTCGTGACGGATGGGGTCTCAACCCCCGGGAGTTGGGGAACGCGGTGTTTGCCGCGCAGACGCCGAACATCGACCGTTACCGGACGCGCTATCCGTGGACGCGGCTGGCGTGCAGCGGCGAGGCGGTGGGGCTGCCCGAGGGGTATCAGGGATCGAGTGAGGTGGGCCACCTGAACATGGGCGCCGGGCGGGTGGTCATCCAGGAACTGAAGCGGATTGACGACGGGCTGAGCACGGGCGAGCTGTTCCGTGCGGCGAAGTGGCAGGCGTTGGTTGCCCAGTGGCGGAAGAACAAGAGCCGGATGCATCTGTTCGGACTGCTGCAGGACGAGGGCGTGCATGCGCACCAGGAGCATCTCTTCAAAATCATGCGCCGCGCGCGCGAGGACTTCCCGCAGGGGGAGATCGTCATTCACCCGTTTCTCGATGGGCGGGACACGCCGCCGCGGAGCACGCTGGAATACCTCGGCCGGTTGGAGATCGAAATGCAGGCCGTCGGCCATTGTCGCATCGGCACGGTGATGGGGCGCTACTATGCCATGGACCGGTCGAAAAACTGGGCGCTGACCGACATGGCCTACCACTGCCTGGTCTGCGCCGAAGGCCGTCGTGAGGCGACCGCCGTCGAGGCGGTGCGCAAGTCGTATGCCGCCGACCGCACGCCGGACGGCCAGGAGATGGGTGACGAATACATCCCCTGCTGCGTGATCGGCGACTACGCCGGCATCTCTGATGGCGATGTGGTGATGCACACCAACTACCGCCAGGACCGCGCCATCCAGCTCACGCAGGCGTTCGTGCTGGACGCCTATGCGGGAACGCGCAAGGCACGGCCGCAGATCACCTATCTCGGCTTCACCCGGTATTGGGACGAGTTCACCGAATACCTCCTCGGCGCCATGGGCGGTGATGGCGGCATGGAGCATCTCCTCGGCGAAGTGGTGAGCGCGGCGGGTCTGCGGCAGTTGCGTATCGCCGAAACGCAGAAATTCCGTCATGTCACGAGTTTCTTCAACGGCAAGTCGACGCACCCCTATCCGGGCGAAGATCAGGTGGACGTGCCCAGCCGTTTCGATCCGGCAACCTTCGCGCTCCACCCCGAGATGGAGGCGTACACCGTGACCGAGGCCCTGCTCACGCGACTCGAAAACAACCCCTATGGCCTCATCGTGGTCAATTACGCCAACTGCGACATGGTCGGCCACACCGGCGTACTGGATGCCGCGCGGCGTGCGGTGGAGATCGTGGATGAATGTGTCGGCACGGTCGTGGCGCGACTGCTGGAGCTGAATGCGCACATCCTCATCACAGCCGACCATGGCAATGCCGAGCAGATGATCGACTACGTCACCGGCATGGTCAAGACCAGCCACACCCTCAACGAGGTGGAGTGCATCTATGTGGCCCGGGAGGCGCCGGAGGCGCAACTCGCGCCGGCGGGCAAGCTCGGCGACATCGCGACGACGGCGCTGGCCTTGCTGGGCTTGCCGATCCCCGCCGAAATGACCGCGCAAAACCTGCTGGCAAGGAACGCCACGAATGGGTAACCGATGGCCCAGTTTCCGGGCGAGTGCCCTCTCATCCGTCCCTGTAGACGCGATCGTCGACCGCCGTCGGCCGTTCAGCGGCCGCCCCTGCACGCGGCCGCACCCGACGCGGAGCGATTTCCCGGCAGGGAACCGGCGACGGGCAGCCCCCGGCCCGTTTCGCCTCGTGCGGCTCGCCGGCATCACGGCGGCCGCATTCGTCGCCTGCGGATTCACATTCAGCAACGTCTATCGCAGTCCGCGCAACAGCGAACGCGAAGTGCGCAAGAGCACGACGCTGATCATCCTGCATACCACCGAGGCACCGGCCAAGAGCGCCCTGAGCAAGCTGAGCGAACGCGGGGAGATCCACTACGTGGTGGACACCGACGGCCGGGTCTACCGGATCATTGACCATCGCCGCGTCGCGTTCCACTGTGGCCGCAGCATGTGGGACGGACGCACGCGGGTTGATGATTTCTCGGTCGGGATCGAAGTGGTCGGCTACCACAACAAACCGATCACGACGAAGCAAACAATCAATCTGGCGGCCCTGATCGGCGAGATTCAGAGCATCTACAAGATTCCGGACGAGCGGGTGATCCCGCATTCGATGGTGGCGTATGGCGCGCCCAACCGCTTTCACAAGCGGAGTCACCGCGGTCGCAAACGCTGCGGCATGCAGTTCGCCACCTGGGCGCTGCGTCAGAAGCTGAACCTCCAGACGCAACCACGCTTCGACCCTGATGTCCGCGCGAAGCGGCTGATCAATGCCGACCCGTATCTGGCACAGGTGCTGTACGGTTCGGCGCAAGAGCAGGACAAGGCGCTGGCGAAATACAAAACCGAAGAGAGCACGGTGATCGGGCCGGGACGCACGGCGTGGGACATCGCCCGCGACGCCTACAACAGCCAAAGCACCCTCTACGTGTTTCCAGACGGATCCAAACGGGCCGGCAACACGATCGAATCCTGGACCCGCATTCCGGCGGGGACAACAGTGCTGTTGGATGATGCGCTCGGTGATGACGGAGCCGTGGAATCCTTCAAAATCATCGGCACGGACGGCAAAACCGCCGCGGATCTCGCCGGCGAGGAGACGGGGCTCGAAACGACGTATTACATTTACCCGGCAGGCGGAAGCTTCAGCGGCGCCGAACTGAGCGCGAAGGCGATCGCCACGCTGCCGCTCGGAACCAAGGTCCTCGTCGGTTACAAGCGGGCCGGGCCCATCACGAGCGGAACCCTGGTCTACGAGATTTGCGGATCGAAGTGGAAAGCGGCCGACACCTATTTCCTCTATTCGCACGGGTTGCTCAAGCCGGGCGACGAGATGGACGAGGGCAAGATCCCGGTGGATGCGTATCTGTTTTACAAGAACTGACTTCAAACCTTGTCCCGTGGCGGGTTTTCTGGCATAATGATCTTTTACTGCACTTTTTTTCACACCAGAAGCGGAGCACGCTATGTCTCAAAGTTACGAAATGATCGGTACGGTCAAAGTGGTGATGGAGCCGATGACCTTCGCCAGCGGTTTTACCAAGCGGGAGTTTGTCATTACGACCGAGGATGACCGCTTCCCGCAAATGGTCAAATTCCAGGCCGTGAATGAGCGGTGCGCACTGGTGGCGGGACTGGTTCCGAATGACCGTGTTAAAGTGCGGTTCGATGTCCGCGGTACCCTGAGCACCAAGAACGGCGAACGGTATTTCGTTGATCTTCAGGCGTTTCAGGTCGACAAGATGGACGGCGACGGCTCATCGGTGAGTCGCGACGAGGCGCCCCCGATGCCGATCGAAGACGAGCCGATGCCTTTCTGAGACGCTTTCAAAACCTCCGGTTTGTGAAAGCGGAGGGTTCAGGGTTCGGGGTTCAGGAGGCGTTTTTGGCCTGAACCTTGGCATCCTGAACCCTGATTTTCGGCGCTTCCAAGGGTTTTGCAAGCGCCTCTTTCTAATAAAGGAGTCACGCGATGGACACGCCTGCTTTACATGATTTGACGCCGGGAACGCTGCGGATTGATCCAATGACGCTGTTTGAGAAGCAGTGGTTTCTGCTCACGGCAGGCGATTTCGCGACCGGCCGTTACAATACCATGACCGTTGCGTGGGGCAGTCTGGGCACCGTTTGGAATAAACCGTTTGCACAGGTTTTCTGCCGGCCGCAACGCCACACGTATCGGTTTCTGGAGTCCTTCCCGACGTTCACGCTGAGCGCCTTCCGTCCGGCCTACCGCCACGCGCTGCAACTGCTGGGAAGCAAGTCTGGAAAAGACAGCAACAAGATCGCGGAGTCGGGACTGACGCCGGTGGCGGCCAAGACCGTTGCGGCGCCGACCTTTGCCGAGGCGGAGTTGGTGTTTGAATGCCGCAAGACGCATGCGCAGTTTCTGGATCCGAAGTCCTTCCAGGATCCGGCCATTGAGTCCAACTATCCCACCCGGGATTATCACTGCGTCTATTTCGGCGAGATCTTGGCCGTGCGTGGCATTGCGGCATACGCAGCGACGTGATGCGGGAACCGGCAGTCCTGGGATGAGGTGCGATCACGAACGGGCGACGTGAAAGCCTGCCTGATGCAGGCGAAAAGGCGCTGGCGGACCTGCTCGAGGCGGGCAGCGCCTATCTGGAGCGCCATGGCGTTCCAGATCCGCGTGTCGTCTGCGAACTCCTTGCCGGACGGCTGTTGAACCGTCCGCGCCTCGACCTCCACCTGCGGCTGTCGCAGCCGATCGGCACCGTGCGCGCCACGGCGTTGCGTCGGGGGCTGACACGCGTGGCGGCGGGCGAACCGGTCCAGTATGTGCTCGGCGAATGGGACTTCCGGGGTCTGACCCTGAAGGTGGACCGCCGCGCGCTGATCCCCCGTCCGGAGACGGAACTGCTGGTCGACCTCGTTCTGGGCGCGCAGGAGCTCTGGCGCCAGGAACGGCCGCAGGTGGTCGACGTGGGCACCGGCAGCGGCTGTATCGCGCTCAGTCTGGCGCAGGAGCGCCCGCAGGCGCGCATCACGGCGGTTGACATCAGTGCAGCCGCACTTGAATTGGCCCGCGAGAACGCGACGCGCTGCGGCCTCGCGGATCGCGTGACGTTCCACGAAGAATCGGGGTGCGGCACGTTTCAAGCAGGCAGCATTGACGCCATCGTTTCCAATCCCCCCTACATCGCCAGCGGCGTGGTGCCGACGCTCGACCGCTGGATTTATGAGCACGAGCCGCTCGCGGCGCTCGACGGCGGGCCCGATGGCCTGACCTGCATCCGCGCGATCACCCGCGATGCGGCGATGGTGCTCAAACAGGGCGGGTGGCTGTTTTACGAAATCGGGGATGATCAAGGCCCGGCCGTACGCGAACTCCTTGAATCACATGGGTTCGCCGACGTCCGGATCGGCCATGACTGGGCGGGTCAGGTGCGTTTCGCCACGGCCCGCATGCGCGGGCTGTGAGGCTGAAACTCTGAAAACTGAAAACGGAAAACTGAAAGCTGAAAGCTGAAAGCTGAAAGCGAGAGTCAGTGGGGACAGGGAAAGAGAGGGGACCACGTCCACATCTGGCGGAAGCGCCGGCACCCGGTTCATGGCTGCTCCATCGTCGATCGTAATCGTAAATCGACTCTTCCTCTTTTCGGTGGACGAGAGCGGGCGACGAGAGCGGATCACGATTTCCTTCGGTCGTTCCTATCTATCTCCTCTCGCCAACCGTCGTTTCGCGTCATCACCGATTGCTTTATCCATTGGCCTGCGGCGCGGCCGCCGGTCTGAGGCGGAGGGACGAGGCGCAAGCCATTTTGGAGTGCGGTGGCAAGCGAAGCGCGACACCGCTTTCAGGAGACCCGGACGCGGAAAAAGCGGCGTCGCGCGGAATACCGCTTGCCGCCGCATTCCAAGACGCTGCCGCCGGGACGGTGGCCTGCGGCGGGAGATTGGGGACAGAGAGGGGATACCCAAAACCGGAGGTTTTGCAAGCGCCTCCATGGGCTCAATGCGTCAACGTATAAAAAAGCCAGTTGATGCAGATCTGATACACTTCTTCACGCCAGGATTGCACTTTGGCGCTCGGCGCATCATGCGCCGGATTTCCCAACGGGTTCATCGCCGTCGGCGGACTTGCCACCTCCCAGTCGCACCCGTAGTCATTGGGGGTGAAGATGATCGCGGGGCGTCCGTTGATCAACGTCGCCTGAAACGGCTTGCGAAAATCTTCCCGCTTTTCAGGATACCCGCTCAGGGAGTAAATCAGCTTGAAGATATCGCTGAAGCGCGGGTCAGACTGGAGCATCAGATGGGTCTCGGATCCCGGCGCGATCCGCTGGACATGGACCGGCACCGAATCCATGAAGGGGCCCGAACCGGTGCAGTCGTCCAACCAGAGGGTGCCGCCCATCGCGAGATAGCGTTGCAGATTCTCGACCTCCTCGTCGGTGAAGGTAAAGGCGTAGTGGCTCGTGAAATAGATAATCGGATAGTCGAAGATTTCGTCGCCAATCAGTTTAATGCCGCTGTTATCGACGTAAAGTGGGAACTCGTTCTGCAATCGCCGGTCCAGTTGGTAGAAGAAATACGGGAGTGCGGTGGGGTCGTTGTTCCAATCGGAGTATCCTTGCGGACTGATCCGGCGAAGGGTGACTTTGCTGCGGATGTCCACATCGTCGTCCTTCGCCTGTTGATCCGCCGTGCCGTCAAAAATGCGGATCGGCGATGCGGAGCCTTCCGCCAGCCAATCCGCACCCGCCGCCGCCGGCCGTGAAAACAGCAGGCAGAGCCCGAACACCTGTCCGATCCCGAGCCCGCATCTGGTGACTCTGCTGGTTTTCATGAAGTCTCCTTATTCAATCGCCTTCGGAGAGCGCGCCTTTGGGTAGAGCCTGGCGTCGACCCAGTCGGCGAAACCCTCCGAATCCTCACCTTTTTCATTAATGGCACGCAAGGCGAGACGCGAAACCGATCCCATCGTCTCGATCTTCAACGTCTGGGGGGGCATGAAGCCGGTCATGGGGCCTGAGGTGGCCAGAAGCTGGCCGTCGCCAAAGATGCTGAAGACCACGTTGCCGCGTCCTCGGCCCACGGCGTCAATCCCGACGGTCACTTCAAACCGCTCGAACCGCTGCTGCAGCGGGAACTCCAGGTAGGAGGGGGCCAGTGTGCCGATGCCGGTTTCAAACGTCCGCTCGCCGATGCGCAGCGGGGTCCCCCGGGCACTGTACGCCTGCAGCGGAAACCCCTTCGCCTGCGCGGCGTTGAGCGGATCCCAATACGCGAGGTCAATCGGTCCGTCCGGGAGCGGCGAGACCGTCCAACTTGCGGTGGCGCCGGGATCGAGATGGCGGATGGTAATCCGGTTGACGCCCGACCGGACCTCGGGCAGGAACAAGGACGACTCGCGAACGCCGTACTGCTTCAGGGTTTCCCCTGTTTCTGAAAGCGTCAAATCCCAGGGGTTTTCGGGGCCGTCATTCAGGGAAACGGTCATCTTGAAACCGGCCTGACCCGTTTCGCAGAGCCAGATGCGTGTCAGGCGGAACGCCCCGGGCTGGTCTGCGGTGAAGGCGAAGGATTCCTCGGAAAGACCGGTTCGGAAGGCATACTCGACCGGTTCGCCGCCGATGATCCGGCGGTCCCGGCGGACAACGGATTCCGATGCGCCGGTCGCGCGGTACGCGGCGCGATCGGCCGAATCAGGGTCGGCAGTCATGAGCGCGAGGATGCGCCGGTCCCGGCCGTCGACCGGATCGAGCATCCTCAGGTCGTGCTGAATCTGTCCCCTCGTGCTGTCTGCCGGGAACGTCACGAACAGCGGAACAGGGCCGAGGCGCAGGGTCTCCTGAAGCGCCGTCTCGGTTCCAAACGCATCCCTGACGACCGCGCCGGCCCACCCCGCCGGCACGCGGTAGGCCCGCGATCCGCCCCGCGCGCGCCACACCGCCGCCATCCAGCCGCCGCCCGCGCTTTCATACAGGTAGGCGTAGGTGGCCACGGCGTCGCGATCGGGAATCCGGATGGCATTGACGAACCGGTTCTGCTCGAGGATCCGGCGCGTCGTGGCAAGGGTGAAATAGGCCGGCTTGGGAACGTAGTGCGGGCGAAGTCCCTGGACGTTCGGTGTGTTGCCATACGGACGGCGGTAGAAGATCCCGTATCCCGCGAAGGTTTCGCCGTCGTTCACGAGCTTGAGGCGATAGGACTCCCGGAGGCGCCGGTTCATGATCAGCGCGACCCGGGAGTGATAGGCGGCCTGCTGCAACGGCGTCACCCGCTCTCCGACCGCCCAGTCGATTTGCGGCACATCCAGCCCGCGGCCGGTCTCGCGCAGCTTCAGCACGGCGTCGAGGTCGTCAAACAGCCCCTCCATGTCGGCCCCCTCCGGAGACAGCTCGCCAATGTTAAATTGCACGCCGATGCGGTCAAACGGGAGGGCATACGGCTGGGGAATGGCGCGGAGATAATCGTACATGTTGTCATAGGAGAATCCCCCCGCGATCACCGGTGTCTCCTGATCATACAAATCCACCCACATCCGCACGATGTCGAGCATGTTGCTGTAGCGAGCCGGCGCAATATAACGGGGCGAACTGCGATCGTCAGGATTTTCCCAGAATTCCCATGCCGAGACCTTCCCGGCGTAGGCCCGCACAGCCTCGCGCACGTAGAGACTCCAATCGGTCAACCGCACCGGCACTTGCAGGTGGTTGCCGATAAAGCGCTCGTATGCCTTTTGCTGCACCGCCGCCCACTTCTCGGGTCCGGCCCAATCGGCCGAGAACCCCAGGATCGGCACGACGCGATAACGACCGTCTTCCGAGGCCTTCTTAATTTCGTTGTCAAACCACGTGAAATGGAACATGCCGGGCGCGAGTTCGAGATTGTCCCAATCGAGATAAATCCGACGCACGCCCATGCCGATATTCCGCTCAAGCGCCGACACATCCTGAAGCATCGTGTCGGGCGTGTCACCGAAATACTCGGTGAAATCCACAGCCATCACCCGCTCCCGCAAGGGCTTCACCCCGGCAGCCGTCACGTCCAGGTCGTACACGCCCCGCGCCAAACTCGGCATGAGCGTGTCGTAGAGCACCTGCCCGGGCGGGATTTCATAGACGCGCGACCGCGTCAACACCGGCTGGCCATGAATATCCGACAGCCGAATCTCAACCGTCTGTTTGAATACGCCGCGATTGAAATTCTCGATCCCCAGCGTCAGCGGGTCGCCCGGATGAATGATCTCGTGCTCATCGGCGTAAACCGGAAACGCGGTCACGGCATCGGCCTCGTCAAGATGCGTCTGCACGGTGATTCGATCGACCCAGATTTCCCCAGGGGCGCTCCCGGACACACGCGCGGAGAGGACGAGGTTCAACGGGTAAGTTGCTTCGAAAATGAACTGCTTGTCGGGATCGTTGTACCCCTCCGGAATCGCGGGGGCGTTGAATGACACGCGGCGCCACTCCTGCCAATCGACCCGAATCTCAGGCGTCAGCAGCCTGTTGAAGACCATGTCGTGCACGCCGATCCGGCCGGCGTCAAAGAACTGCGGCCGCAACAGCACGGGAACCGGACCGCCCCTGACCCTCATCTCAATGCGTGTCGGAATGCCGGGCAGCGCCGGATGCAGAATCACCTCGTTCAGGTCGTTCGTCGGCACGGTGATCGCGAGCGCGTGTCCGGATCCCTCGGCGCCGCCGACCACGGACACCCCGCCGGCCGAGGGGAGCGGCTGACGGCTCTTGGGATCCATTCCGGCGGCGCGGCCGTTGTAGCGCTGCCGATCCTCAAAATCCCAGATGATCCCGGCATGTTTTGACGCCTTGAGTACCCATGAGCGGTGTGCCCGCAATCCTGCGGACGGCGCCGTGAACGTGACATCCACGACGACCGGACCGTCCGGCTGGGCGGCGGCGAGGCGGGTCATCGGAATCTCGATAAACGCGAATGCGAGAGCGTCCGCCTCCACCGCCTCTGAGGCTTCAAACACGTCATTTCCGATCCGGTCACGCGCCGTGATCTGCAGCCGGCCATCCGTCAGCTTGGCGGGGCTGCCGTTCCCAATTGCGACAACGATCTTGCCGTCGGGGTGCAACCGGGCGTCGGGCGTATCCCCGCGCAGTTCGAGGGAGACCCGATCACTCACGTGAACCTGGGTCTCCAAGGCGAGATCGTCAATCCACACCACCCGTTCGCCGGTCTCGCCCGCTTTCGAGGCACCCGCTTCGACCGAAAAAGCGAAGAGATAGATCGGCGTCACGAGCGCGTCCTTGACCTCATGCCGCGACTCCCCCTGCAACCCCTGCCCCAAAACCGCCACTTCAAACTTTCTCCAGCCCTCGAAATTGAGCGTGCACACCACGGGCCGGTCTTTATTCACGCGGCGTTCCCACGGCGCGCGCGAAAGCTCGCAGCGGTCACGGAGGGTGACGATGAGGCGGTCGTCAGAGTTGTTTCCCTTGACCCAGAGAGTCGCGCGAATCGGAAACCCCGGCAGTTCCAGATTGCTGTAGATGTGCGTCGCCCCCCCCGGACGGTATGCCAGCCGCAACGACCGTCCACCGGAATGGAAAACCGCATCGTCAAACACGGCCGGCTCAATGCGGGCCTGGCTGTTGAAGGGGGTCGATGTGTAGTTGCCACCCTTGCCAAAACTATCCGGCGTCAGATCGTCCGACCGGTACCAATCGATCAACCGGTCCGATTGCATACTGGTCAGGGGCAACACCGTATTGGCATAGGCGAAGCGCTGCTCGAAACGGGTGGTGACGCTTTCGGTCTCGTTGGCCACCTGATACTCGACGGTGAAGGGGCCAACGGCACGGGACGGAGGCGTGATGTCGATGCGCTCCGGCAGCGTGCCCGCCGTCGGAGGATAGCGCTCGGTCTTGCGGAGGATCTGGTTCCGTTCACGGTCACGCACGGTCACGTCCGCCTTCATGAATTGATCCGATTGGCTCAACGCCATCACCAGTTCCACACGGGCGTCGGGATAACTCCCGATGGTCCGCAAGCCGTGATACCGCAACACCTCACGGGGCGACGCAAACGCAATCTGCTCCGACACGTCGATCCCCCAGGCGGGATCATTGACCCGCAGGCTGACCCGGTAGGGGGGAGCCGGTTTGTCGGGAAGCCGTGCGTCAATCTGACCGCTGCCGATTCCGGCGTCATCCACGGTCACCTTCACGTTGCCACTCCAGATCTGCCTGTCGGCGACGTCCGTCAGCGACAGCGGCACCGTCAGTTCGCGCATCGCTTCGGGAACCTGTGCCGCCCGGAGTGTCACGTGGAAACGCGGGACCTGACCCGCCCATTCGACACGCAACTCCACCGGGGGGGGCAACACGGCAGCAGGCGCACCCACGACGGCCGAAGTCCAGAGGGCGCACACACACGCCAGCAGGCGCACACCCGGCAGCAGGCGCACCCGCGATTTCGTGCTGAAGGAACCAGATTGTTTCATGGATGCTCCTGTGGCGCCGGAACCAGGCGGAAGGCGCTGCCCGTGTCATACCGGTGGAGGGGGCCGCCAAACTGCAGCGCAGGCTGCTCGACACGGCTGACCCAGTAGAGGTGACCGCGATAATACGAGAGGGATACCGGCAGGTCCCCCACCGACACTTCTTTGGCTTCCACCTTTCCCCGGTCGTGCACGCGCACCGTCCACGGCCGCACCGTCCCGTCGGCCGTGTCGACGACCGTCAGGACGCCGTTGTTGACCACAAGAAGCGCGGGGCCGTTGATCATTCCGGGTTCCTGGCCGGTCAGAATCACCGGCAGCGGTTCGTGGTTGAAACGGGTGCCGATCCCGACGCTCCAGCGAATCGCGCCGTCGGCGCGGTTCAGGGCCACGAGCCGGCCGCCATGGAATCCGAGGTACAGCGACGTGTCGGCCACCACCGGGCAGCGGGTGAACTCGCCCTCCAGCTCCCGGCTCCACAACACACTCCCGTCGACCATTTTCACGGCCCGCACGACGCCGAGGCGGTCGGCGGTGTAGACGACACCACCCTCAATCGCCGGAGTCGATTCGGTCCACGGCGCCACGGGCACCGACCAGCGCAGTGTGAACGACGCGGCTTCCCAACACTGAAGCTGCCCATTCTCACAGATCAACAC
>Ga0268277_1001095_pt1 | contig 19513 bp, 19 predicted proteins | sample saktaG_5_FD_190132 | JGI IMG/M metagenome (GOLD analysis project Ga0268277, IMG submission 190132) | Saline water microbial communities from Sakinaw Lake, British Columbia, Canada - sak_2010_1_5_50m | ecosystem: Environmental > Aquatic > Non-marine Saline and Alkaline > Saline ...
CGGCAGCCTTTTTGCCGTGCAAGGGCCAACATGAACTCAACGATATCGTGTCCATATCCACGATTGCGGTATTCTTTCCGGACGGCAATTCGTTCCAGTTTGGCCCAATCGTTAATAAACCGCAGACGAGCGGCCGCTACCGGTTCGCCGTCAATCTCCCCTAATATATGAAGAGAACTATATTCGTACTCATCCATTTCGGTATCATAGGGGACGTTTTGCTCATCAATAAAGACGATTCCACGGACGATAAATACTTTTATCAGGTCGTCAAGTGAAGAAACTGTTCTAAACATTTTTTCAGGGTCGTTTATCGGTTTATTATTTCATTTCACGGAATTGTATGATCTATTAAGAGTCACCGGGTAATTTTGATTTCATAGCCTCGATCAGTTTTTCAACTTCATTAATTCGTGTACGAATTCTGGTGACGAGTTCTTCGTCGCGGTCTTTTGCCGATTCAATAATGGGAATGTCTTCCATAAAAAAAGAGCTCCTTGTAGCTGTTCAGTAAACGATGGTTTGGTATGACGTTTTTTAATTACCATCGGCGTTAATGTAATAAATTTCCCCATTAGAAAACAGACAGAAAATCAGAGAGAATCCTCAGAATGTCTATGAAACAAATTCCCAGGCATTCCATTTATGATCTTGATTGTGTATATTAATTTTTAAGTTCAGTGTTTCAAAACGGAGATCAATATGCAATGCAGCAAATTAGTAAAGTATCTGGATGAATTGTTAGAATCTTCACAATTTTCGGATTATGGCCCCAACGGGTTGCAGGTTGAAGGATCTGAGGAAATTAATACGATTGTTACAGCTGTCAGCGCTTCGGTTGAGTTGTTTGAAAAAGCCGTTGAAATTCATGCCGATACGGTTTTGGTGCACCACGGAATTATTTGGAATTTTGAAAGGCCGGTCTATCAGGGCGGTTATAAACAGCGTGTTAAAATGCTGCTTGAAAATGATATTAACCTGCTTGCATACCATCTGCCTTTGGATGCCCATATAAAATATGGCAACGCCGCACAAATTGCCAATTGTCTGGGCTTGGTTAATATTCAGCCTTTTGGTGAACATGACGGCAATCTGGTTGGTGTCCGGGGTAGAGTATCGGCAGTGCCTTATGCAAATATCTTTGAAGTGATAAAACGAACCATCAATCAAGGAGCACTGCTCTTCCCTTTTGGACCGAAACAGGTTGAGCAGATTGGAATTATTTCAGGCGGCGCCCAAAAAGAACTGAAACAGGCCATTGCGGCGGACCTGGACATGTATATCACCGGTGAAGCATCGGAGTTTGTGATGCACATGGCGAAGGAAGAAGGTATTCATTTTGTTGCAGCCGGTCATTATGCCACTGAAAAACGTGGAGTCATGGCCCTGGGTAATCACTTGGCGGAAAAATTTGGTCTAAAAGTAGAGTTTGTTGATGTTCCAAATCCAGTGTGAAAAATTTCATCTTTTGTGATAAAATAATGTGCTATGATTAAGCTTCAGAAGTAAATCAGATGAAAACCTTATCAAAAAACCTTATTGAGAGATTATTTTGGGTCGGTGTTTTCGGCCTGGCGATGGGTTTTCTGGAGGCGATTGTAGTCGTTTACCTGAGGGATATTTATTACCCGGCGGGTTTTGGGTTTCCAATGAGTCCCGTTTCGCCCCAAATGTATTTTGTAGAATTGGTGCGGGAAGTTGCAACAGTATTAATGCTTCTTGCCCTGGGATTTTTAGTCGGGAAAAACGCAATTCAAAAGTTGGCCTACTTCCTGATCAGTTTTGCAGTCTGGGATATTGTCTATTATGTTGCCCTGAAACTTTTTCTGAACTGGCCGCAGTCATTATTGACCTGGGATGTCCTGTTTTTAATACCTCTGCCATGGCTGGGGCCGGTATTAGCCCCGATAATTGTATCGCTGACGATGATTTGGTTTGGCGCCAGCCTGCTGATGCTTGAAGAGTCAAACGGCCCGGTTTTTCTGAAGTCAGAAGAGTGGCTATTGTTACTGTTGGGTATCGGTTTGATATTCACCAGTTTTATCTGGAATTATTCAGCGCTTATCGTGCAAGGTAATTATCTGCCAAAAATTTTAACGCTGTCGCAAAACCAGGAATTTCTGAAAGACGTTTATAATTATACTCCGGAGATATTCAACTGGTTTGTATTTGGCACGGGGGAATTAATTGTAATATCTGCATCGACGGCGTTATTAATCAGATATCGACAGGCTGTTTGGCGAACCGGCAAAGAGTTTTTGACATATATTCATAATATTCAACACTATCTATTTCATTCACATTGATCAAAAAACAGTACAGGAGGACTCATGAAACGATTGAGACAAAAAGTATTTAATGTAGGATTTATTTTGCTGTTATGTACGCCAATATTTGCACAGGATATTCAGCTTTTACCACCGCAATTTGAAAAAAGTGCGACCCTTTTTGGTGCACTAAAAAACCGTCGTACAGAGCGCTCATTTTCGGAAAAGGAGCTGTCCTTGGAGCAATTATCGAATTTACTCTGGGCGGCTGTTGGCACAAACCGGCCGGATAATAAAAAACGTACCGCTCCGACGGCCAGGAATGATCAGGAAATCGACGTTTATGTTGCCATGCAAAAAGGGCTGTATCTGTATAATGCCATCGATCATGTACTGGTATTGGTTCATGGCAATGATATTCGCAGAAAGACAGGCAAGCAAAAACTGACAGAGATAGCGCCGGTTAACCTCGTATATGTTGCCGATTACGATAAAATGAAAGGTGATGAAGAATCGAAAAAGTTCTATTCGGCTACCGATACGGGCTTTATTAGTCAGAATGTCTATTTATATTGTGCGGCCGAAGGACTGGGCACGGTTGTCCGGGGATGGGTAGATAAAGATAAACTGGCGCCTGAAATGAAATTGCGCCCGGAACAACACATCACGCTGGCCCAGACAGTTGGATTCATAAAATAAAGCTGGCTTTGATATGGTATATAAACGAATCATTGATTTGAGTCATGAACTTCATACCAAGATGCCGACGTATCCCGGCGATTGCCCAAGACCGAAAATCACAACACTTACGAATAGGAATGACTCCGGAATTACCATCTCGTCTATCCGGCTTGGTTCACATTATGGTACTCATATTGATGCACCACGACATTTTTTCCCAGACGGGAAGGCATTGCTGGATATTTCGGTCGGAGAATTTTTTGGAAAAGCGATTTGTTTACGGAAAAACGAGCAAACATCCGGCGAGATAATGATGTCAGATCAGGATATTGAGACGATTCAAAATGAACAACCGGAATGGATTTTAGTATATACTGGTTTTGATAAGTATTGGGGCAAGCCGAACTATTTTACCGAGCATCCGTATTTATCCGAACAAATGGTAAAAATATTAACAGAAACAAAAACAATGGGCATTGGAGTAGATTTTCCCAGTATCGATGCGGCTGACGCTAAGGACGACAATTACCCGGTTCATCATGTATGGCTTGGGGACGGCCGTCTGGCCGTTGAAAACCTGTGCGATCTACAGTCCCTGCCGGGAAAAGAGGCATTTGATTTTTGTGCACTGCCGTTAAAGATGAACACGGAAGGAGCACCGGTAAGAGCGCTGGCATTTCTATAATTGATGGCGGGCCATTTGCACGATTTGTGTTCGTGCATCCAATAAAAAATCCCGGTTTTTTTCCCAGTAATAATCGTTATACGTCCAGGGCAAACGGACAAAGTCACCATGGACAAACGACATGGTAACTTCTGCAAAGATTCCCGCGCCACAGTATGTTCTGTGAGAAAAGTTTTTACTGGAGTACAACACCAGCTTTGACGGTTCAAGATAGCCGGGATCAATGTTCAGAATTCGCCGGGGCGTTTTAGTATTTGGATCGAACTCAAGATTGTTTGTCCATACTTTTACCTGGAAGAAATTTTCTAGACAGATCGGTTTTTTGAAAACAAAAAACTGTTTCTGTAATTGGTTGCCGAAATCCGTTTCATAATAGTCAGAAAAATCAGAGACCCGGTAGCTTGGTCCAGCGGACAGAATACTGCCAAAACGATTTTCCAGAACGTCTAGAATATTTTTCAACTGGTCTGCCCGGTTGAACATGACAGCAACAAAAGGGTGTGCGAAAATTGCCGGTTTTATTGTGCCCATAAATTGTCCTCAGGCTTGAATTTTTACTTCAGTATTTAACCGGTTAGAAAGTTGACGCAATTCTGTGAATTTTTCCACAGGAAAATCTGCCGTGGCGCAGGGATACAGGGTATTGTTTGTGAGTAAGGGATCCATGTCGTCCCAAACATGGCCGGAATTTTTTGCTAAATTCCAGTACCGGGTATGAGGTATCGGAGTGTAGGAGGCCAGGCGTGACATGGCGCCTTGTTCGAACACATAACGTAAGGAGATTTCAATGTCTGAATACTTCTGGCCGGGCAGCCCCATAATCAGGTAAGTTTCAATATCTTTTCGTTGAAATCCGGCGGATTCAAGATTGTTCAGGGCGCCCTCAAAATTATGTTGTGACACCTTGTTTGTGGAGGCCGTCTGAATTTTCGGGATAATGGATTCCAGACTTAGCCGGATGGTTTTGAATCCCGATTCTTTCATTAGTTGTGCCAATTCAGTATCAATGTCCCGGGCAAACAGACCGTTGGGTGAATGAAAAGTTGCTCTGATTTTGTATGTAATAATGCCTTTTAAAATTGGAATTATGTGGTGCGTTTTATTGACGAACAGGGCATCGTCATAAAAGGCAAATTCACGTACTTTACTGTCTTTGTATAGAGTATCTATTTCGTTGATAACGTCTTCTGTTGTTCTTTGAGAAAAATAAGGATTTAAAAAGGGGGTGGCGCAATAATCACAATGCATCGGACAACCTCTGGATGTCATTAGCGGAGCAACGGTCAACTCCGGGTACAAATCCCAGGGCAAAATACCGTCGTCACTAACATCGGGAATTTCAGTATAATCCCGGGATTTTCCGAAAACAGAATCCGCGATCTGCAGCGCACGTTTTTCACCGTAACCGGTGATCAAATAGTCCGGCTGAATTATTTGGCGGGCATGATCCGGGAATAATGTGGCATAGATTCCACCCAATACAATTTTTGACTCGGGAAAGAAATTACGCAGAATTTTAACTGTTTCGGAAACACCCGGATACCAATAACTCATATGGGATGTTACCAAGATCAATTTTGGGACTTCAATCGATTTCAGTTCTGAAATAAATTGTTCTCTGCTTGCTCCGTATAGGCCGTATTTACGGGGAACATGTGCGATGGCTGCCGGTTTCGGAATGATTGTTTTATGGTATTTTCCACGAGTTTTGATTGGTGTCGCTGAGTTACTATCACCCCATCGCTGCCGATCCATCAGATCGATTAATTGTATTGTATGTCCGTAACGTCGTAAAAACCTGCCGATATATAAAAGACCTAAGGGCTTGGTCCACAAATCATAGGCAGCAAAATCGGCAATCCAGGGGTTGATTAGGAGGATGGTTTGTGCATTCATCTTTTGAAAGTACGAAAGGTGTAATGTATAAACAATAGTTAACGGCTGGAAATAAGTGCTTTTGATGTCTTTAGTTTTAATTGTAACTTCGCAGGCGATGTTTCAAATCAATTATAGCGAACAGGAAAACGCCAGTTGACGAACAATCCATCACTCCGTAAAACCCGAATTTTAGTTGCCGTACTAAACTGGGGGCTTGGTCACGCGTCACGTTCCATTCCGATAATCAGGGCCCTTAAAAAACACAATGATGTGATTCTGGCATCGACGGGACGTTCACTGACATTACTCCGGGACGAATTCCCTGACTGTGAAATACTTGATTTTCCCGATTACAATGTCAAATATAGCCGTAACAGTTTGGTGTTTTTTTTGTATCTAATAATTCAGATTCCGAGAATTTTTGTACGACTTTTAATTGAACATTATCAAACAGAGCGACTGGTCAAAAAACACGATATAGATTTGATTTTTTCGGATAATCGTTATGGAGTATATTCCAATAAAATTCCTTCTTTCTTGATGACCCACCAGCTACAGTTTAAATTGCCAATACTGATCCGTTGTTGTGAATTCACCAGTGTCTGGTTTAATCGGTTGGCATTCCGGAAATTTAAGCATATAATTGTTCCGGACATTGACGGCAGCGCAAACCTGACTGGAAACCTGGGCCATCCCCGGGCATTTCAAAATTATGCTAAATTGACGTATATCGGATTTTTATCCAGCATTGACAAGAAGCCAAGTACAGGGCCAATCGATATACTGTTCATGATATCGGGGCCGGAGCCGCAGCGGTCAATTTTGGAAGAATTGATATTAAAACAGGTTGAGAGCATTTCTGGTCGGCGCGTGGTTGTTTTAGGGAAACCCGGAGAAGAAAAACCGCTTTCCGCAGATCGGACACTGGAAATTTATGCCCATTTGAATCGGCAAAAAATGTCCGAATATATGAGTTGTGCCAGGCTTATTGTTGCCCGGGCCGGTTATTCAACGATTATGGAGGTTGTTGCACTGGGCAAGCCAGCCCTGTTTATACCGACGCCCGGTCAAACCGAGCAGGAGTACCTGGCATTTAGATTAAACAAGCTTGGTTATTTTCACTGTGTTCCTCAGCATGAATTGAATTTACCAGATGATGTGAAAATCGCTACCGGTCTTTTGCCATGCGGAAACAATTTATGTCGCATTAATGATGTGTCGAAGGTGCTGTCAATTATGGGCTTGGATAGGAATTGATCTGATGGTTTTTTTGAATATTGTCCTGGGAATTTGTGCGTTGATCTATCTGGCATATATTCTATTCTTTTTTTATGGTCTTCATAACGTCCGTTCAAACGACGAATTAAATATTGAATATCCATCCCTTGCCATTGTTGTGGCCGCCCGCAATGAAGAGAATAATATTCGGCGAACCGTCGAGTCCCTGGCTGCACAAAATTATCCTGCTGACCGATATAACATTATTGTGATCAATGATCGCTCAAGCGATACAACCGGTGTGATTTTAAAAGACTTGCAAGGCACAGTACCGAACCTAAAAATCATTACAATTACTGAATGTCCGCCGGGTGTTTCCCCAAAAAAACATGCGCTGATTCAAGCCGTAAAAACCACCCAGTGTGCATTTATTTTAACAACGGATGCCGATTGTGTGCACCATCCGGACTGGCTGAGCAGTTATACCGGTTTGATGGAAAAAAATCTGGGTGTAGCCACCGGCATTACACTGTTTCAATTGGATGATTATCGCTCCGGATTTGAAAAACTCTGGCAGAACATGCAGAATATCGAATATATGTCCCATCAGATTGTCTTAGCCGGGGCGATTGGTCACAATGTGGGATTTTCCGCTAATGGTAACAATATGTTGTTTAATCGGCAGCTCTATGATGATTATGAACACGATGCACTCCAGAAAAAAGTCATTTCCGGTGATGATTTTTTTATTATACAGACGGCTGAAAAAATGCACTATCGTTTAAAGTTCAACTTACATCCAGCGGGAACTGTTCATACACCACCCCAGCGAACATTGCGGGATTTAATTAATCAGCGGGCCCGCTGGAGTTCAAAAATCGGTAAGGCCAGCGCGCCGGTGTTACTATTTTCCATGAACACATTTTTCTATTATCTTGGATTGACGCTTTATCCGTTTTTATTACTTTTTTCCCCTGGGTTCTGGTTGGCTTTTGTTTTGCTGTTTGGAATTAAAATTTCCTGTGACACACTGTATATGGTTTATGGATATAAAAAATTTGGTCAGAAATTAAATCCATTGTATTATATTCTCATGGAGTTGTTGCATGCGCCGTTTATTGTGATTGTTGCTGTCGTTGGGAGTCTGTTTGGATTTACTTGGAAAGGGGGGCGCTATAAAGTTGATTCAAAAAAAATGTAGATCGAAGCGGTTGATCACTCGTGTATTTTCTGTAATTTTTACTGGGACGTTACTATCGATTACGTTAATCCAACCAGCACTTGCCAGCCAGGAACATATCCGCATGGAAAACCCGGTTTATCTATTTCTTGATCGTATGGCTACACTCGGATATTTACAATCGTTTTTAAATGATACTCGCCCGTTTACTCGCGATAAGGTTGCTGAACAGTTAAAAATCCTGAAGGAATTAAGCGCGCAATTGACCCGAGTTGACCGGAAAATACTTAATGAGTACATCGCTGATTATCGCCAGGAACTCCGCCCAGACGAGAAACATTTTCAGATTGGCGAAGACAACAATTATTTGTTCTTCCGCTCATTTGAAAATATGAAAACGGGAATTAAAAACGTTTTTCAATATCAGGATAACCGTGAAAAACAACACCTCTTTATTTATGAAAAAGACGATGAATCCATCTGGATTGATTGGAGCGAAGCACTCAGGGCCGAGTCAAAAAACGGTTCGTATCGGCCGCTTAACCGGGATGAAATACGTTTTTTCGCACAACTGGGCAAACAGTTTTCAGTCTATTTCGACGGAATTCGTTATGTTCAATACAATGTCAATAATTACACTGAATTGACCACAGAATATAAAGGCGGATTTTATCAGAAACCTGAAAAAGAAACGATCAGTTTACAGGGTTTTGACTATTCGAATGCCTATGTTCAGATGACCGGCAAATATGGAAATTTTGTTCTTGGTACCGAACCGCTGTTTTGGGGAAACAGTCCGAATTCATTAATACTTTCGGATAATGTAGCTCCTTTTCCATTTTTCAAATGGCAGAAGGAGTTTCAAAAAGCACAGTTCACGTTTTTCCATGGGTCCTTGCAGCCTAAAGATTTTGAAAGAGATACATTGACCGGTGAAAAAACATTCATTGAAAAATATATTGTTGGACATCGCTGGGACATGGCAATTAGCCCCAAATTAAATTTTAGTTTTACGGAAATATATTTATATGGGAACCGGGGTCTGGAATTGGCCTACCTGGTGCCGCCGGTAATCCTCTGGCCAACACAGCACAATCTAATGGACCGCGACAATGCGACCATGGCTTTTGAATTTGAGTACTTTCCCTGGGGCGGTAGTAAGTTTTATGGTACACTCTTTCTGGATGAATTCACCACAACCCAGATTTTCAATGATTACTGGGCCAATAAACAAGGCGTTCAGTTGGGAATTCACTACGCTCCGATAAAATTACCAACAGATTTCAGGGTGGAATTCACTGCTGTACATCCCTGGACATATACACACAAATTTGACTATATTTCTTACACCCATAACGGTGTTGATCTTGGATTTTATGCCGGCCCCAATTCACAACTCTGGTTTTTTGAAAATCAATGGTGGCCGGGCAAACGGCTGTATGCAAGCCTGCAATACCGCTTGTTAAAACACGGTGTCGAACCGTTGGCGGTAGACGATCTCAATTACTATCCAATTGGCAGTAATTCAAACCAGAATTATACCGATCGAGATGAAGATTATAATCATGAGACCACCTGGTTGATGGGTGAAATAAAAACCGCAAACGAACTTGAACTACAGATCTCTTATCATTGGAGGAAAGAAATCTTTTTTGATTGGAAATTTAAATCTTTGGAAATGCAGGGCAAAGTCGATCGGTATTTTACATTTCAGATTCGTTTTGACTATTAGTAATGTCCGATAAAACAACGCCCAAAAAATTAAAAAAGATTTCCGGATATTTTCTGAAAATTATTGTATCCGGAGTAATTCTTTATTTTTTATTTTCGACCTTAAATTTGTCTCAATTATCGACTGTTTTTCTAACCGTAGGCTGGTCTACCATTTGTCTGGTATTTTTAGCCGGAGTTGGACTATGGTTTATTGAATACTTACGGTTTTATATAGCAACGAGAGCCATTCTTCCCAATGATAATTCGAGTCGATTTCTGAGAGTGTTTTTTTCTGGATATGCTTTGCGTTTTGTCATTCCCGGTGGTCTTGGCGAAGTTGGGAAAATGATGTTTGTACCAGGGAGTTATTCTAAGCGACTGATTGCCTACCTGGCCGATAAAGGTAGTCTGGCGCTCGCCGTATTCGTCGGTGGACTGTCGGGTGTGTGGCGGGTGTATCCGCAGATGCGACCGTACTATTGGATTCTATTGGTCGTTATACCCGCGCTATTCCTGATTGTCCGCTATTTTGTCAGGAAGCAGGATTTATCTTTGTCTGGCGATTATGCTTATCCTGTTAAAAAGGTTTTAGGGGTCACTATTCCCCTGTCGTTTTTACATGTATTTATAATGGCGTTACAGTACTGGCTGGTTTTGAAATCTGTTCAAATTCCATTTTCGGCAGTTTTTACGACCGTAAACATTGTTTTGTTTGCAGTAATGATTCCGATTAGTTTTGCCGGAATCGGTGTACGCGAATGGACAACCATGCAGATGCTTCTGCATTTCGAGATATCGAAAGAGACAGCTCTCGTTGCACCATTGTTGGTATTCGTTTGTAATGTATTTATCCCTGCCCTGATCGGGGTTGCTGTTATATTAATATTTAAAATGAAACCGGCTTTGTTTGCGCGGAATCAAATCGATTTACATTAGTAACGCGGTCGCTATCGAAAAGTAAACCAGCATTCCGGTAATGTCGAGAGAAGTGCTCACAATCGGACTGGTCGCGATCGCAGGATCGACATTGATGCGCTGTAACACCATGGGGACCAGTGTACCCAGCGTGGCCGCAATAATCAATTCACAACAAAGCGACACGCCAATAACCGTTCCAATGAGAAGAATGTTGTTTGTTAAATGGTAAAATATGTTCGAAAAAAGAGTTAGTAACATACCGAATGCAACGCCCAGAATAAGACCAATAATGACCTGTCCGCCCAGAATTTTAAAAATTTGTTGAAAATTGATTCTACCGGTTGCAAGGCCACGAACGATAATGGTTGATGACTGGGAACCGACATTTCCACCCATCCCGGCAACAATTGGCATAAACGCCGCCAGAATAACAAACTGATTCAATAAATCATGGAAACCGACGACAATTGCAGAAACAATTAAACCTCCGATAAAGGTCGCGAATAACCACGGGAACCGGATTCGGGCCGCTTCAAATGGAGTCTTTAATAAAATCTCCCGATCTTTTCCAACTCCAGCCATTTGCAGAAAGTCTTCCGTGGCCTCTTCCCGGATGACATCAATAATATCATCTACGGTGATAATTCCCAGAAGTAAATTGTTACGATCGACAACCGGCAGAGCCAGAAAATTATAACGACTGATAATGCGGGCAACTTCTTCCTGGTCTGTTTCCGGCTGAACGGTCACAACCTTAGTAATCATGATGTTCTGTAAAATAGTTTTAGGCGCAATCATCAGCAGCTGCCGTAATGAAATAACGCCGGTCAGTTGATCATTATCATCCACGATGTAAATATAAAAAACCATTTCCACATCTTTTTGCTCATGAATGGCATCGATTGTGTCCTGAACCGTGTTGCGCTCATTCATTTTAAACGGGAGCGGAACCATGATACCACCGGCGGTATCCGGTTCGTACATCATCAGTTCTTCCAGGTCTTCAGAGTCGGCGCTGCTCATTAACCCAAGCACCTCTTTTCCCAAAACATCGGGTATATGGGCCAGTAGATCCGCCTGATCATCAGGGGCCATTTCACTCAATAATTCTGCAATGTCCCCTGGGGCCATGTCTTCAAGTATTTCAACCAAAATCGAACGGTCCAATTCAGCCAGAAATTCGGCTTTATAAGTCCTGTCGGAAATGAGATTGAAAACCGTTTCCCGTTCCATTTCCGTGAATGATCTGAACAGCGCGGCCAGATCGGCCGGGTGGGTTTTCATGATCATCTTTTGCGTATTGGAACGGGCGTTTCGGCGAATGAGACGCCTGAACGCATCCTGTAAAATGTTAAATTCACGATCCATCATAAACACCTCCGGATCAAAGGATTAACTACCTGATTCAGGCGGACTGCCGAGTAATTCTTCGATCGGTACGGCCCCGCTCCATTTATCGGCGATGGGAGTTGATCGAATAAACCAGCGTAATCCGCCCGCTAAAAGCAGAACGCCGACAACCAGAATTATCGGGGAAACATGTCCCTGCCATTCGTACCAACCAAGACTGTTTTTTGCAAGATGGGTAAATAATACAGCAATACCATTGTTAATGGCATGAAGGATAAATGATATCCAGATTGAATTGGTTCGCCAGGCAACATAGCCCATGAAAATGCCGATTATATAAATTTGTACAACCCACCATGGATTAAAATGTATAATAGCAAAGGTCAGCGCTGAATACAGCACGGCTTTTGTAATATCATTAAAACGGTATTCCAGAATTCGCTGGAAAAAACCGCGAAAGATCAGTTCTTCAATAAAAGGAGCAATAATGATAACAACACCAATAATGAAAAATGCCGAGAGCGGGTCGGTAATGGTCATTATTTCCTGGATTTTTGAAAACTCTGCCGGTGCGGACACCAGGGACTGGGCAATCCGGTCAAATTCATCGGTAATAATGGTCAGCCCAACTGCAAGTGGGATTGATGCAATAACAGATGACACAGAAACCGGATTTAGACGAAACAAACGCCGTATATCTATCCGATAATTTTTAGCCCAGATAAAAATCGGAACCGGAAGAAACAGTTCACCGATCAACAGACCGATTTGAGCTACGGTTATTTCATTGATCCCGGAAGTTGCCATCATTATGAATACCGCCGTAATAGAGGCTAATAATAAGCCAACCACCATAAGAAATATAGCGGTTTTTATCTGGGGTATAATATTAAACATTGTATTGTTTGGGCTGTGTTAAAAGGCGTGAGAATTTAGATAGAAGGACCGCTAAAGTCAAGATAATGCGACGAGAATAGCGTTAAATAATAATGACGTTAGTCGGTTGCCAGCCGTTTAAATATTTTCGCGATCGTACTGGTATCAGTAACAGCGAAACCCTGTTTATAGAAATCAATTAAACCTGATTCATTGATGGTAATGAGGGTCGGTGTGACTTTCGCGGAATAATTTCCTGATATTTTACCATAACGGTCTAGAAGCACGGGAAGTGTATAATTCATTTTACCAACATAGGACCGAACCGTTTCGGGGTCTTCACCGACATTGACTAGATATATGCTCAGGCCGGGATATTCTTCTTTAAGAGCATGCAAAAAAGGGATTTCTTTTCGACACGGCAAACAGGAGGTAGTAAAAAAGGAAAAAACCACCGGTCCCTTTAACTCGTTGCGTGCTTTTGGACCGACATGCCGACTTAGAAAAAAATCCTTACCGTCAATTGTTTTTGCATAGCACCCGGGTGCCTGTGTGCCGATGGGGAGATCGGAATTCTTGGTGGACAGATTGTCGGCACACCATGCTGTTGATATTAAAAGTGTTATCATTAAAATTGAACGCATTTTACTCCTTGTTTTGTCGATATAATTCATTCAGGATTATTCCGGCCGAAACGGACAAATTCAAAGATTCGCCGGAACCGTAACGCGGAATACCGATAGTATATTTTGAACTGTTGATAATAAAATCCGGCAATCCGTGGGACTCGTTTCCCAGAATCAAGCCCCATTTGTCGGTGTGCAGAGAGTTAACCGGTGAGCCGCCAGTATCAGCGGAAACCAGCAGGATTTCCTGGTTGTCGGTATATACTTTCAAATCTTCAAACGCAACATTTTGCCAGATAGAAACATTGAAAAGGGCGCCCATGGTGCCGCGAACAACTTTTGGTGAAAACGGGTCCACACTGTTGGGAGACAGTAATACATTTTGTATCCCATACCATCGCGCAGTTCTTAGAATTGTTCCCAGATTTCCGGGATCGTTTATTTCCCACAGGTAAATAAATGGTGACAGTGGTGGTAATTCTATCGAAAAATCCTGGGAAGAAATTGGCGCTATTGCAATAACACCTTCCGGGTTTTTCAATGAGCTGATTGAGGCAATCTCGGAATCAGACAGCACTTGAATAGGCCACGAATCCAGCAGTGAACCGATCTCTCGTGACCAGTTTTTATTTTGAGCGGTTATACTGACGTATATTTTCTCGATTGGATACCGGGCTTGAATGGCCTCGTGAACGAGCTTGATACCTTCCAAAACAAATTGATTATGGTAATATCGGTATTTTTTCTGATGAAGTGACTGTATATACTGCCGTTCAGATCGGGACAGCGAGGTAGATTTATCGTGAAATGGGGTTTCAGTTAATCCCTTTGGATTTCCGTGGTTCATTGCATTATATTTGCGAGGGTGTTTTTTATTATTCACAAAAGATAAGTTATTGATCGCCGTCCAATGAAACAAGCCCGCACGATTAAAGAGATGTGTCATCAGATTGCCCTATTCTGCCGGGCTGCTTTTACGGTGTTCATGCTTTCCGAGCCTGGAATATTTAATCAATTTATCCGATGGCGTCCGGTTTTGAAGAAAAAGCGGATCGGACTTTCAGGAAAATCAGGAAAAATACCGGTTACTCTATATACCAGGGAAAAGATAAAAACCCGTCCGGTTTTTATCTTTATAGCTGGCACGATGTCATTTATAGGGAAATCCAGACAGTTAAAACATCTTGCAAAAGCACTGGCTGTTGTTGGGTATCATGTTATCATGGTCGATGATGCACTGAATACAGGGATCAAAATTGCCAAGTCAAAACCGGACAATCTGCGTGATTTGATAAATGCCGTATGTCAGGACGAGTTATTTGACGAAGAACGAATTGTACTGGCTGGATCGGATTTCAGCTCACGTTTAATTTTTTCGGTTATGAACGATTCGGAAATGATTCATAAAATACGCTGTTTAGTCTTTCTTTCTCCGGTCATTGATATTTCCGCACTGGTTAAATTTGCATATACAGGCAGGGTAAAAATCAGAAATCGGTGGATACGCAGAAGCTCTTCCGCAAGTTTACGGATTCTATATTTGTTTAATATGCTTGAAAGCTATATTGAAACCGGAAAACCGGGAAAAATATCGTTGGTATTTGAAAAACTTTTGGAAAATCGAGTGGCTGAAGCATTTGAAATTGCCCAAAATCTTGATCCGGAAACCCGCAATCTGGTTCTATCGGTATTTCGGGGCGATTTGACCGAAGAGGATGTTTGTGATATTACCAATGTTGATAACCGTGATTTGGAGAAGATGTTTTCATCAATTGTGCCCGAAACAGATATTGAACACCCCATATTCATTATTCAAAGTATTCTCGATGAAGACGTAGATTGCAGTCAGAGCCAAAGACTGTTAAATACTCTGAACAGTTCAGCGGGTGTTTATCTGCACCTTACTGATTTTATCACACCGGATGGCAACCGAACGTTTTTTTCAAACCCGGCTCGCTGGATTTGGGGAGCGTTCCGGCTGACAAAGACACTGTATCGAATATTCATACGTTTATACAGCGATAAAAACAATCCTTATAACCCAACGAAAACCGCGATTCGAATCACTGATTAAAAAAAACCGGTTCGATTTTGGACGGACCGGCTTTTTTTATTTAATGGTGTTCTTTATTTTACTTTTTGCAATTTCTTCAAAAGTTTTTCAGCCTTGCTGGCGCTTTTTGAATCAGGATAGTTCGTGATAATCAGATTCAGGGTTTCAACCGTTTTATCGGAGTTGCCCAACTCGCTGTTATAGATGTCAGCCGTTTTATCCAGTGCATCAAGAACATTTTCAGCGTCCGGGTATTTTTCGTAAAGGTTCATATACTGCGCAATCGCGGCATCGAATTGCTTGTGGTGCTTGTAGAGATCACCGGCCGCAATAATGGCCTTGTGGGCTCCCCCGGTTCCCGGAAAATGTTCCTCGATCGATAAATAGCTTGCAACAGCATCCTGAATCAGATTCATTTGATCAGCCAGAATAACCGCCTTACGCATCAGTGCCTCGGTGCTGAGGTCCATTTTCCCCGTCTCTCTATACAAATCAGCACTGATCTGGTATTCTAAAATGGCTTTTTCCCAGTTTTGTTGCTTGGAATCAGCAATTTTAGCGATTCTGTTGTGAGCGGAGGCCGTCAGTGTATCGTCAGGAAACTTTTCAATAAACTGGTAATATGTCTCAATAGCCGGACCATACTCCTCAAACTCTTTTTCCTGTAAACGGGCGGATTGATAAAGCGCGGTGGTCATCTCCGGGCCATCCGGGTAAAAAATCATTAATCGATGATAGGTAATAAAGGCACTCTGGGTACGTTGATTATTGGTAAAATAATTCGCCAGCCACAGACAAACCCGGGCAGACTGTTCCGAAAAAGGATACAGTTCGAGGTATTTTTGGGCTTCTTTGACGAACATTGCCTTTACCGCAGGATCCGGAAAATCTTTTAACAATTCAACCAGCTTAAAGTAGCGGGTTTCAATGCCTGGATACTCAGGGGTCGTAGTGACGATACTCATTAGAAAATCAACATTATCTTTATACGCTTTTTCGGTTGCAAAAATACCGGAACGGATAGTTTTTATTTCTTCATATAAAGGTGATTTGGGGTATAAAAATATAAATTTTATGATAGAGAATTCTGCTTTGGCCCATTCCTGTTTCCGGATATACATCTGGGTCAGATAATCCTGCACGGTATCGCAACGTGCTTCCGGGAAAAAGCGATTGATGTAACGCTCAAGTTCACTGATCTGAAAAGGATAAATATCTTCGACAGTGGAAGAAAGAATCAGAAATCCTTCTTTTGATTTGACTTCCTGTCGTTTTAACATCTTTTCATAACTGAAATATTTTTCCTCGGTGAACGGGTCATATTCACTTTTTTGAGTGACCATCGGCGAGGGAGTAGGTTTTTTGCTCAATTTGAGGCTGTCGCGCAGGGCCCGGACGGTTTTCTCAAGTCGGTTGGTTTCGAGGGAATTTTGATTGAGAATATCGGTAATTTGATTGTTGAAAAGGGTTGCGATGGAATCTTTTTGTTCCATGAACGCCTCTTCATAAACCAATTGCAAAGAATCCTTGATAAATTGCCGGAGCGTCTGGGTATCACCAAGGGCCTGTTCTTCAACAGATTCTTGAAAATCCATTTCCTGTCTGCCTGCTAACGTGTCTACTAGGCTGTCCAGGTTGTCGGTCTGGGCGTTTACCCCGGCAACGAAAACGAACACCATAAAAATTTGAAAATGGATCTTGTTTTTTTTGTAGCGTTCAGTCCATTTGATCATAAATAACCTCATTTAGCATTTTTTCTTAATCAATCCCATTTATTAATGTAAAGCAAAGATCGGATATACAAACATATATATAAGATAAGTTATAAGATTTTTCAAAAAAAAACATATTTTGTTCATTTAAAATCAATTATCCGGACTAAGAGATAAAGACACTGTTAATTAATTTAGAAATAAGTGATAAAAAACTTTATCTTTATAAATAGTATTTGCAACTTAAGGTGTGTATTATTTAAAAAGGAGAAGGATGTATCAATTCCCCAAACCACTCCATAAAGGCGCTACAATTGGTGTAATTGCGCCAGCCAGCGCGGCACACAGAAAACATGTCAAAGAGGGCATCGCTTATCTTGAAGGCCGGGGATATCATGTTAAAACGGCTCCGAATCTGACCCGTCGGAAACATTACCTGGCCGGGAATGACGAACTACGATTGCAGTGGCTTGAACACTTCATTCTTGATCCTGAGATCGATGCTATCATATGTATCAGGGGCGGATATGGGTTATTACGAATTATTGATAAAATTGATTATAATCGTCTTTCTGCCATACCTCCCAAATTGATCGTCGGCTATTCGGATATCACCGCGTTGCAGATGGCTATTCTCAGTAAATTGGGATGGATCGGATATACCGGTCCTATGGTAGCATCGGATATGAGTGGCCAATTTGATCCTTACTCTGAAGAATGGCTTTGGAAAGTAATCACAGAGCATCCATATCCATTAATACTTCAAAATCCTGCCGGAGAAGAAATGAATGTTTACAGGCCGGGAAACGCCGAAGGAACCTTGGTCGGCGGTTGTCTGTCACTGATTACGCCACTGCTGGGAACAGAGTATATGCCGGATTTGACGGGAGCCGTGCTGGTTATTGAAGATATTGGCGAAAAAACTTATCATCTTGATAAACAATTGCATATGTTGCGCATTCATGGTGTGTTTGATAAAATATCGGCGTTGATTTTAGGTCATTTTGTAAACTGTTTTCCTAAAAATCCTAAGCGCTCGTTTACGATGCAGGAATTTCTGGATGATGTGATTGGCGATTACGATTTTCCCGTAATCAGTAATTTTGCATACGGACATATCCGAAAACGGCTGACTTTGCCGTTAGGTGCGCGCGTTCGGGTTGAAACGGATCCGGTAAAAATAGAAATTTTAAACAATTAAATTGTTAATTATTCTCAGCTTATAAAAAGTGGTATCATATTATGAAAAACATTTCTGAAATTACGATAAACGAACAGTGGTGTAAAAGTTGTGAAATATGTGTCAACTTTTGTCCTAAAAAAGTGTATGACATGGGGCGTTTTTATCCCATAGCTGCCAGGCCGGAAGATTGTATTGCCTGTAAATTGTGTGAGAAGTTGTGCCCTGACTTTGCGATTATAGTAACTGCTCCGGAAAAGCCGGATTCGATTAAAAAATAATGGGAGATTTTGTGGAAACACCTAATCCAAATGTAAAAATGTGGCAGGGGAATGTTGCCTGTGCCGAAGCAGCCTTGGCGGCCGGCTGTCGGTTTTTTGCCGGGTATCCGATTACCCCTTCAACTGAAATCGCCGAAGTGTTGGCTCGTCGCCTGCCAATGGTCGGGGGTAATTTTATCCAGATGGAGGATGAAATCGCAGCAATGGGCGCAACGATTGGCGCGTCCCTGGGAGGCGTCAAAGCGATGACGGCAACCAGCGGGCCGGGTTTCTCATTAAAACAGGAAAACATTGGTTTTGCTGCGATGGCGGAAGTTCCCTGTGTAATTGTAAATGTCCAGCGTGGCGGTCCCAGTACCGGACTACCGACTCATGCCGCCCAGGGGGAAGTAATGCAATCCCGATGGGGAACCCACGGAGATCATCCGATCATTGTACTTTCGCCCTGCTCTGTGCGTGAAACCTATGATATGACAGTGAGAGCGTTTAACCTTGCTGAAAAATACAGAACGCCGGTAATTCTGCTGTCCGATGAGCTTGTCGGACATTTGACAGAAAAAGTTGAAGTGCCGCCGATTGAACAGCTGGGAATTGAAAATCGGAAAAAGCCTTCCGTTTCACCGGAAGAATACTTGCCCTATGAATTAGACGAAACCGATATACCGGCAATGGCGAATTTTGGGGACGGTTATCGATACCACGTGACAGGGCTGGCCCACGACGAGACCGGTTTTCCAACCAATAATCCCGAGAAAATACAGGTACAGCTAGAGCGCCTAAATCGGAAAATAGATCGGTACAGAGACGACATTGTTGATATAGAAACATATTATACGGAAGATGCGGAAATTTTAGTAATCTCTTTTGGATCTACGGCAAGATCAGCCCGGCGGGC
>Ga0268277_1001096_pt1 | contig 19499 bp, 16 predicted proteins | sample saktaG_5_FD_190132 | JGI IMG/M metagenome (GOLD analysis project Ga0268277, IMG submission 190132) | Saline water microbial communities from Sakinaw Lake, British Columbia, Canada - sak_2010_1_5_50m | ecosystem: Environmental > Aquatic > Non-marine Saline and Alkaline > Saline ...
TTTAGTAGTTATTGCCCTTATCGGCCTGCTGTCTTCTATTATTTTCGTTAGTTTGAAAGAAATTAGGGAAAGAGCGAAAATCGCCAAAATGGAATCAGATCTTTCTTTGATACTGCGCGCCGTTTTGATGGCAAGGCACGACCAAGACAAGGTTTTAAGATATATCACCGGCAGCGGCTGCTCGGCTTGCTCCTGCTATAGTCCGGCGGAATGCGATTATCAGTGCGAGGCCTGCAGGATCAGAATGGAAACCACTCTCCAGAATTTGGGTCTTCCCGGCGCCATACTTGATCCTTGGGGAAAGTATTACGTTATCGATGAGAACGAATTGGAATTTTCCGAAAATCCTTGCCGGATAGACAGTATAACTTGTGCCGGACACAAATCGATTTCCATACCGTTTTACTCCAGTCAGTGTCTTTTTTAATAATAAAAATCAAATAAGAACCAAATATGTTTGATATTATCACTTTCGGTTCAGCCACCAGGGACATTTTCCTCAAATCAAAGGACTTTAAGGTGGCCGGACAAAAAAAAATCTTTACCCGAGCCGCAGCGAAGGGAGAAGAAGATTTATCTTCTTCTTCGGAACGCGGTTTCTCTTTATCTTTGGGTTTGAAGATAAATGTTGACGGCATTTATTTTTACAGTGGCGGCGGCGGGACCAATACAGCGGCGACTTTCGTAAAACAGGGATTTAAAACCGCTTTTTGCGGTTTGGTGGGCAAAGATGAAGCCGGCGAAAAAATAATCAAAGAACTGAAAGAAAGGGGCATTAACAGCGGATTCGTTTCAATGACCGGCAAAAAACCGACCAATCATTCGATTATTTTAAGTCTTAACGGCAGGGAGAGAACGATTCTGGCCTATCGTGGAGCTTCCGGAGAACTGTCTAAAAAAGATATTCCTTGGCAGAAGCTCAAAGCAAAGTGGCTCTATTTGGCCCCTCTTTCCGGCCGAGCGGTTCCGCTTTTTGAAGATTTGGTTGATTTCGCCAAAAAGAAAAAAATGAAAATTGCGGCCAATCCGGGTAATTCCCAGCTTTCTCTGCCGGAAAAGAAACTAACCGGAATTCTTAAGAAAATCGATGTTTTAATTTTAAACCAAGAAGAGGCCTCTTTACTGGCCGGCTTGCCCGCCAATAAAGAAAAAGAAATTTTCAGAAAGATTGACGAGCTTTGTCCCGGCATAGCCATTATGACTAAAGGTTCGGCCGGAGCAGTAGTTTCCGACGGCCAATACCTTTACCGGGCCCCGGCCCTGAAAACAAAAGAGATTGAAGTGACCGGAGCCGGCGATTCTTTCGCTTCGGGATTCGTTTCAGGCCTGATTAAAAAGAACGGCGATGTGGAATACGCCGTCCAACTGGCCGTGGCTAACGCTTCCGCTTGTCTCAAGAAAATCGGGGCGAAAAACGGACTGCTGTCTGCCGGCCGAAAATTTAAAAAAGTTAGAGTGGCGAAAGAAAAACTTTTGCCGGACAATCTATGACCATCAAAAATTTTTTAAAGAAAGCTCAAAAAGAACAGTGGGCGATCGGCCAGTTCAATATCTCGAATCTCGAAGCCTTCAGGGCCGTCATGCAGGCCGCCGCCAATTTGAAATCTCCGGTCATTATCGGCACTTCCGAGAATGAAAGCAGGTTCATCGGTCTGAAACAGGCGGTTTGCTTGAGCCGGGCTTTTCAGGAGGAATTCCGGGTGCCGGTCTTTCTGAATCTTGACCACGGCAAAAGTTTCGAGTATATTAAAAAAGCGGTTGAAGCCGGCTATCCGGCCGTTCATTTCGACGGCTCAGGCCTGCCCCTGGAAAAAAATATTGAGATTACTAAAAAAGTGGTGGTTTACGCTCGAAAGAAAAATGTGCTGGTTGAAGGCGAGGTCGGAGTAATTGGCGGAAAATTGACCAATCCCCACGAGACTCAGAAATTTATTAAAGAAACGAAGGTGGATATATTGGCAATCAATGTCGGTACCATTCATGGAATAAGAAAATCGGGGAAGAATCCGCCGATAAACCTTCAAAGATTGGAAGAAATCAAAAAGAAAATTGGAGATATGCCCTTGGTTCTTCATGGCGGATCGGGCACTTCGGACAAAGACATTAAATCAGCTATAAAGCTGGGAATTGTAAAAATCAACATCAATACCGAATTAAGGGCCGCTTACACGAAAGCTTTAAGGAACGAACTTGGGAGAAAAGCCGGAGAAATCATTCCTTATAAATATCTGCCAACAGCGGTTTCGGCGGTTCAGAAAGCAGTCGAGGAAAAAATTAAATTATTCACACAAGCGAAGCGTGGTAAATAAATATGATTGAACTTAAAGCGAAAATTAGAGAAGAGGTCGGGAAAAAAACGAGAAAAATCAGGGAAAAAGGAATAATTCCCGCGGTTTTATACGGCCCTAAAATAAAAAACCTTTCTTTGTCGGTCGATTTGAAAGAATTTGAAAGGATCTTCAAACAAGCCGGGGAAAGCTCTTTAATCCAGCTTGAAGCGGACAATAAAAAATTCCTGGTGCTGATCCATGCCGTTGAGATCGACGCCATTGCCCAAAAGCCGCTTCATATTGATTTTTACCAGCCGAGACTGGACGAAGAAATCACGGTAAACGTGCCTTTGGTTTTCGAGGGCGAAGCGCCGGCTGTCAAAGACCTTGGAGGGACTTTGGTCAGGAATATCCATGAATTGGAAGTCAAAGCTCTGCCCCAGAATCTTCCCCATGAAATCAAAGTGGATATCAGCGGTTTGAAAACTTTTGAAGACGATATTTTAGTCAAAGATCTGATTGTGCCCAAAGAGGCGAAGATTCTCAAAGAGCTCGATGAAACCGTCGTCTTTGTCGCCGAGCCGGAAAAAGTGGAGGAAGAATTGGCCAAGCCGGTTGAAGAAAAAGTGGAAGAAGTTGAAAAAGTGGAAGAAAAGAAACCTGTTGAAGAAACTGAAGCCGGCGAGGAAGAAGAAAAATAAACCAAAGTGAGCGTGTTCCACAAAGTAAATTTCCATAAATTCCTCATTTTTATTTTGTTATCGGCTTTAATATTGCCGGGATTTTTGATTTCCCCAGCCGGACTGGAGACGAGGGTTTTCGCCCAAGAGGACTGCGTGACCAAAGAAGAATGTGAGGCCCTGCTGAAAAAATGGGAAGAAGAAATCAAAAAATTGGAAGGGGTTATCGGCAAAACCGAACAGGAGAAAAAGACGCTGCAAAACCGGATAAGCTCTCTCAGGTCGGCTATCCAAAAACTTGACCTGCAAATCCAGCAGGGCAACGTGATGATAAAGGATTTAAGTTATCAGATAGGGGACACTGAAAGTTCAATAGAGCAGACGTCTTTGAAAATAGAAGATTTGAAGGGCAAATTAGCAGTCATTTTGCAGACAATCTACGAAGAAGACCAGAGTTCAATCGTTGAAGTTCTACTTTCCAACGACAATTTGTCAGATTTTTTCGACAATCTGATGGCTCTGGAAAGCTTAAATCTGAAAAGCCGGGAATTCTTGGGAGAAATCAAAGCCCTCAAACTAACTTTGGGAGAGCAGAAACAGGCCCTTGATACTGAAAAAGGAGATTTAGAAAAAGTCGTTAAAATGCAGACTTTACAGAAACAGGAAAGCCAGACAACCAGAAGTGAGCAGGAAAAATTGCTGCAAATGACGGAAACCCAGTATCAGCAGTATCTTAAAGAAAAAACAGTAGCCGAGAAAGCGGCGGCCGAAATCAGGGCGAGAATCTTTGAATTGGTCGGAGTTCCGGAAGCTCCGACTTTCGGAGAAGCTTACGATATCGCCAAATACGTCGAAGGGCTTACCGGAGTCAGACCGGCTCTTTTATTGGCGGTTTTAACCCAAGAATCGAATCTTGGAAAAAACGTCGGCCAGTGTTATCTGACGAATCTGCAGACAGGAGCCGGAGTGAATATCAGGACCGGCGCTGCTCTCAACAATGTGATGAAGCCAATGGGATTGGCGGGAAGAAAAGGAGACACAGATAGTTTTGTTCTTATTACCAGCGAATTGGGCAGAAAATGGAACGAAACTCCGGTTTCCTGCCCCATACCGAGCGTTGGCGGATACGGCGGAGCCATGGGTCCGGCGCAGTTCATACCAACGACTTGGATAGCATATAGGAATAAGGTGGCCAATATAATCGGCAAAGCTCCAGACCCCTGGAGCATAAAAGACGCTTTTATCGCCGCCGCCTTATATCTGGCTGATTACGGAGCAGCCAAAAGGACTTATAACGATGAATGGAGAGCGGCTATGATTTATTTTTCCGGCACCACCAATACGAAATACAGATTTTACGGCGATTCTGTCCTGAGTATTGCCAGCCGGCTTGAGAGCGATATCAAGCAGATTGAAGCTTCTCAATAACAGGATCCAATTTTCCTTCCATGATTTCTTCCAGATTATGGAAGCTTTTTTTTATCCGGTGGTCGGTTAACCTGTTTTGGGGAAAATTATAGGTTCTGATTTTTTCCGACCGGTCAGCCGTGCCTATCTGCGTTTTTCTTTTGTCTTTTATTTTTCTTTCTTCTTCCGTGATTTTCTTTTCCAGCATTTTCGCTTCCAGAATCGAGAGGGCGTTTTCCTTGTTCTGCTGCAAGCTTCTTTCGGTTTGGGAAGTGACCACGGTGTTTGTCGGCAGATGGGTGATTCTGACGGCCGTCATTCTCTTATTGACATACTGGCCACCCGGACCCGATGCTTTATAAGTGTCGGTTTTCAAATCGCGGGGATTGATGTTGATTTTTCCTTTTTGAGGCTTAGCCAGGACAGCCACCGAAGCGGTTGAAGTGTGGACTCTGCCGGATTTTTCAGTGGTCGGGATCCGCTGGACGCGGTGGACGCCGGCTTCATTTTTCATTAAACCCCAGATATTTTCTTTGCCATTGGCTTTGATTTCAAAGACAATTTCTTTGAAACCGCCAAGTTCAGCCGGCCGGGAATCAAGGGTTTTTTGCTGCCAGCCCTTCAATTGGGAATATTTCAAATACATTCTGAACAGATCCGCGGCAAAAAGAGCAGCTTCTTCTCCGCCGGCGCCGGCTCTGATTTCAACGATGACCGCTTTCGGCCCGGCCGGTGCCGCGGTTTCTGAAGACATTCTTTGCATTTCTTCCTCAAGATTTTTCAATTTTTCAGTCAATTGGATTATTTCCGTTTCAGCCAAAGAGGAGAGCTCCGCATCCTCGCCGGATTTCAAAATCACTTTGTTTTCTTCAATTTTGTTTTTCAAGTCCTCGATTTCTTTTTCTTTTTCAATGATTTTTTCAAGGAAACTTTTTCTTTTTGAGAGCTCTTCGAATTTTTCCCAATCAGAAATCAGTTCGGGGTCGCCGAGTTTTTCCAAAATAGTTTGATATTCCTTTTTGACGTTTTCAAGGTCCGGCATTTTACCTCTTTGCTTTCCGTTTTCCTTTCAGGTCTTCTTTTTTGGCCAATCTTTTCTTGAATTTCTGAACCCGGCCCATGGTATCCATGCTTTTTTCTTTGCCGGTGTAAAAAGGATGGCAGGCGGAACAAACTTCCACTTCGATGAATTCTTTAGTGGAACCAACCGTAAAAACGTTGCCGCAAGCGCATTTAGCTTTGGTATCGGGATAATATTTGGGATGGATGTCTTTTTTCATGAAGTATTTTTATTTAATAAAAATATGAATGGAGATGAAATTTATTTCATCGACTATTCTATTTTACCAGAAAGTTTTTCCGAAATCAATAACCCTTGCTTAACAATAAAATATTTGTTATATTGGAAAGGCGATTTCGTTTTTAATTTATTAAAAACTCATTATATGACGGAAACCAAAAAGAAAACCAAGGAGCCGGATTTCGGCGTAGACGTCGAGGAAATGGCTCAGGTAGGCCTTCACTTCGGCCATAAAACTTCCAAAATTCATCCCAAGATGAAGCCTTATCTATTTGGAGCGAGAAATGCGATTCACATCATAGATTTGGAAAAAACCGCGGAAAAGTTTAAAGAGGCCTTAAATTTCATCAGTCAGCTAATTTCGGAAAATAAAGTTTTGCTTCTGATAGGAACGAAAGTGCAGATAAAAGAAATGGTCAAATCAACGGCCAAAGAATGCGATTTGCCTTACGTTTCTGAACGTTGGCTGGGCGGAACTTTCACCAATTTTGAAACAATCAGAAAAAGAATCGATTATTTCAAGGATTTGGAAAAAAAGAAAGCTGCTGGCGAACTGGAAAAATACACGAAAAAGGAGAGGGCCGAGATAGACAAGAAATTGAAAGAACTTGAAATAAAAGTGGGCGGCATAAAAAATTTGGCGGGCTTTCCCGAGGCTGTTTTCGTTTTGGACGTAAGAAAGGACCTCTTGGCCGTGAAAGAGGCAAGAAAGAAAGGAATTAAAATCATCGCCCTGACCGACACCAATTCCGACCCGAGCATGGCTGATTATCCCATACCGGCCAATGACGACGCCGTGTCTTCCGTCAAATATATTTTGGAAAAAGTCAAAGAAGTCGTTTTAAAAACGAAACCAAAAGCGAAATAATTTTCGTATCTTGTTATTTATGACCGTCACCATAGACCAGATTAAGCAATTAAGGGAAGAAACAGCTGTTTCCGTCCAAGACTGCAAAAAAGCCCTTTTGGAAGCTGCCGGCGATTTGAAAAAAGCCAAAGAAATCCTAAAAGAATGGGGCAGGGATTTGGCCGTAAAAAAAGCCGGCCGGGGAACGGAACAGGGAATCATCACCAGCTACATTCATCCCAACAAGAAAATAGGCGTTCTTTTGGAATTGGCCTGCGAAACCGATTTTGTCGCCAAATCGCAGGATTTCCAGAATCTGTCCCATGAACTTTGCCTGCAGCTGGCCGCCACCAGGGAAGAGATTCCGTTTTTGGAACAGCCTTGGATAAAAGACCAAGGGAAAACCATCAAAGACCTGGTCAGCGATTATATTTCAAAAACAGGGGAGAATATCGTCGTCAAAAGATTTGCCAGATACGAGATATAATTATTTATGTTCGGACTCGTTGTTCTGATTATTTTAATCGCCAGCTTAACCGGAATGGGTATCATTATTTTCAGAAATATGCCCGCTCTTTTGGAATTGTCTGAGACTGTTCCCGTCAAGATTGACTGGAAGAGCCGATTGACAAAAGTTAAAAATTCCTCGCCCTTAAAAAACTTTTCCTTTGAAATTTTTCTCCAAAAAATCCTTTCCAAAGTCAGAATTTTAACCTTGAAAACAGACAGCAAAACTTCCAGCTGGCTGCAAGAACTGAGGGCCAAAGCCAGCAAAAAGAAATTCGAAGAAAACAGGGATTATTGGCGGAAAGTAAGGAGTTCGACGAAAAAATAAAAAAGTTCCAAACGGACCCGGGCCGGGATAGCTCAGTGGTAGAGCAACAGTTTTGTAAACTGTGGGTCGTGGGTTCAAATCCCTCTCCCGGCTTTTGATTCTTTGTTATGGAGTTTGGCTCTTGACAGATTTTTTAAAACAAACTAAAATTAAACTCAGAATAAATTATAAATAGATATATGGCAGAAAAGAAAAAGAAAAAGAAATCAAGTTGTTGCGGTTGTAATTGAAGAAAGTTGGAAAAACAGAAAGAAACTGAAAGTCAGGAATTCTTTCCTGGTTTTTTAATTCTTGTAGGATTGGGCGAAGAACCTTAAAAATTGAATAACGAAACAAATAAATTCAGCATCAAATATCGGTTATTTTAAGTTGTTCCGAATCTATAAAATTTTGAGAGTTTGATCCTAGCTCAGGATGAATGCTGGCGGCGTGGATAAGGCATGCAAGTCAAGGGGGTCGTCGCAAGACGGCAACCGGCAGACGGGTTAGTAACACGTAGATACAAACCCTTTACACAGGCATAACTCGGAGAAATCCGAGCTAATTCCTGATGGTCCCTGAGAGTAATCAAAGGGTAAAGATATGGGCAACCATGTCGGTAGAGGATTGGTCTGCGCTCCATCAGCTAGTTGGTAGGGTAACGGCCTACCAAGGCTATGACGGATAGGCGGTGTGAGAGCATGATCGCCAACAATGGGACTGAAACATGGCCCATACTCCTACGGGAGGCAGCAGTCGAGAATATTGGTCAATGGGGGAAACCCTGAACCAGCGACGCCGCGTGCTCGAAGAAGTCCTTCGGGATGTAAAGAGCTTTTCTCAGGGATGAATCTTTGGATGACAGTACCTGAGGAATAAGGGGTGACTAAACTCGTGCCAGCAGTAGCGGTAATACGAGTGCCCCAAGCATTATCCGGATTTATTGGGCGTAAAGAGTCTGTAGGCGGTTTGGTAAGTCTTCGGTTAAAGGTCCAGGGCTCAACCTTGGGAATGCCGAAGATACTGCCAGACTGGAGGGCGCTAGAGGTTGGAGGAACGGTCGGTGTAGGGGTGAAATCCGTTGATATCGACCGGAACCCTAAATGCGAAGGCATCCAACTGGGGCGACCCTGACGCTGAGAGACGAAAGCGTAGGTAGCAAAAAGGATTAGATACCCTTGTAGTCTACGCTGTAAACTATGGATACTGGCTATTTGAAGTGTCGACCCTTCAAGTGGCGAAGCTAACGCGTTAAGTGTCCCGCCTGGGAAGTACGGCCGCAAGGCTAAAACTCAAAGGAATAGACGGGGATTCACACAAGCGGTGGACCATGTGGCTTAATTCGACAACAAGCGAAGAACCTTACCAGGGTTTGACAGGCTAATGAAACCCTGATGAAAGTCAGGACTACCCACAAGGACATTAGCTCAGGTGCTGCACGGCTGTTGTCAGCTCGTACTTTGAAGCGTATGCTTAAGTGCAACAACGAGCGCAACCCTTATTCTGCGTTATACGTGTCGCGGAAAACTGCCTGGGACAACCAGGAGGAAGGTGGGGATGACACCAAGTCAGCGTGGCCCTTTGATACTCTGGGCTGCACACGTGGTACAATGGGACCGACAATGGGTTGCCAAAGCGCAAGCTGGAGCTAATCCCAACAAACGGTTCCCCAGTTCGGATTGAGGTCTGCAACTCGACCTCATGAAGCCGGAATCGCTAGTAATCGCGCATCAGCCATGGCGCGATGAATACGTTCCTGAATCTTGTACTCACCGCCGATTAACTGTGCTTGGCAGCTTAGTTAGCTAGTGGGTGAAAATCCCACCCTCTTTTCAAAGAGCGTAGCCAAAATTAGCAGTCCTAATTCGTAAGAAGAAAGGATGAAGGGCTTGAGGCAAATAGCAGCCCGTGAGACAATAAAAGGAGATGACTTTCGCCGGGCGGTCGAAAGGAAGTCGTTATTAACGCCTTTTCACGGGATGTTAGAAATAGTTAATTAAGTGACCCAAGGAGATCCTAGAAAGATATGAGATTATTGCTTTCTAGGAAGTCAGCTGCGTCATAGTACCTCGTTAGATAAAAAGTTATCTCATGAGGGAAGGACAAAACCTATTTATGCTTTCCGCAGATTATATAGTTGGATTAACAGATGGAGAAGGAAGTTTCACTGTTCATCTTCATCCGCCTCGTAAAATTGGTAAATATAGTACCAAACACTACAGGGTGGAATGCCATTACTATATTAAGCTAAGAGAAGATGAACTACCTCTATTGGAAAAAGTTAAGAGATTCTTCAATTGCGGAAATATTTATTTACAGAAAGATAAACGACTGAATCATAGGAATTGCTATCGTTTCGAAGTAAGCAGTCTTCAAAAGATTGCCGAAGTAGTAATTCCATTTTTTCAGAAGCATCGTTTATACAGTGTAAATAGAATAAATGATTTTAATTTATTCTGTAGAATCTTTGAAATTCTTAGGAATAAAAATAAAAGATCTCTTACAGAAGAAGAGTTAGAAAAAATAAGAAAATTAAAATCACAAATGCATAGTATATAAATAGGACTCGCTGATTACGGGAAATCCGTACGATCAGTGGGAACGGAAAATAGTCTCAAATTATTCCAATCCGTCACACCAGGAGAGTTGGTAATACCCGAAATATCTCGCAAGAGGTCCTAAGGTAAGATCAGCGATAAAGGTGAAGTCGTAACAAGGCACGGGTAGCGGAAGCTGTCCGTGGATCACTACATTTCTAATTTTTTTAATTAGAAAAATGAGTGTCGGCTGAAGTTGAAGATTGAGAATTCTATTTTCAACTTCAAGGTGCTGGCCAGCGTACCTGAAAGGCTGGCCTTCGGAACAACTTTAAACAACTGATAGCAAAAAACGCGATACTTGTCGCGTTTTTTTCTTTTTCTTTTTTTTATTTTTGCTATAATAGAAAAACAGGATATTTTTTTCTTAGGATTTTTAAATAAGTTTAAAATGCCGAAAATTGATTTCAGAAAATTTTTTAAATTTTTATTCGTCTTTTTTGATTATTTTCAGCTGGGTTTTTTCCGGCTGGCCGCCTCTTTGGCAGAATCCGCGGGTGCCGCCGCAAGTTGAACAAGCGGCAGCAGCGCCGACCGTTATTTATATCACTTCTACCGCTTCAACTAGCTGGACCGTTCCCAGCAACTGGAATTCGGACAGCAATACCATTGAGGTTATTGGTGGTGGTGGTGGTGGACATTTTGTTGCTAGTATTCCGGGCGTTGGCGGCGGTGGCGGAGCTTCAGGCGCCTATGCGATAAAAAGCAATCTTTCACTTGAGCCAGAAACGCAAATAACAATCAAGGTTGGCGTGGCTGGCGCAATGGCTACTGCAGGAGGCGATACTTATTTTAACGCCACCACTTGCGCAGATTCTTCTGTTTGCGGAAAAGGCGGCGGAGGCGCTTCAGGGCAAACAGGAGGTTCTGCCCAGACAGGTTCAGTGGGTACTGTCAATGCCGGAGCAAATGGCGGGACTGGAGGTCCTACAGGACCAACTAATGGCGGCGGCGGAGGCGGAGGAGGAGGAGCAGGCGGGCCTCAAGGCGCCGGCAACGCGGGAATCACGGCAACCGGTCAAGACGGCGGAGCAGGCGGACAAGGCGGCGGAACAGCCGGCGGCGCAGGCGGTCTTGCCAATGGCGGGGCAGGCGGCAATGGAACTGAATGGTCGCCCAGCCCTGCTTACGGTTCCGGCGGCGGAGGAGGAGGCGGGCAAGGCGGGGGTAATAAAAGCGATGGATGGGGTGGCGGAAGTGGCGGAACTTACGGCGCTGGCGGCGGAGGAGGAGGCGGTGCCGGGAAAGGCGGTGCTCTTTCCGGGGCAGGCAAAGCCGGCACACAGGGCATTATTGTTATCACCTACACGCCGGCTGTTACAACTGTTGCCAAACAGGGCAGCCAGACTGGGACTTTATATATAGACACTGCTGATAATTACATTGGCGGGGCTTTTACTTTTCAGGCAAACATCGGCACCGTTAACGTTACTTCAATCACTCTGACCGAAACAGGCACGGTGACTGCTGACGATAATCTGGCCAATGTTGAGCTTTATTACGAAACAGCTGCCACCTGTTCTTACGATGGCGATGAAACGCAATTCAGCACCACCCAAAGCTTCACCGGAGAAGAGGCGGTTTTTGACAGCGATACCATGGTTGTGGGCACTTCGCAGGTTTGCATTTATGTTATTTTGGATATTGGTTCCGGCGCAGGCGAAACTGAAACAATAAGCATTGAAATCAATTCGTCGAGCGACGTGACAGTTTCCAGCGGTACGATTAGCGGCAGTTTTCCAATAAATCTTGGAGAAAGCACGATTCAACAGCCGCCGCCTGTTTCGCTTGACCAGTATTCTTACCGTTGGCGGAATGATGACGGAGGTGAAGGCGTTGCTTGGTACAATGCAGACTGGCCTTACAGGAAACTCGTGCCTGTGGTCAATTCAACTTCAACTTTGGCTGATTACCAGGTCAGGATAATCGTGGCGAATTCCACGGGCGGAAATGTTACTTGCGGGGGCAATTGCCAGCCCGATTTTGACGATGTCTTCTTTACAGTTGACGATGGCGTAACTCCTTTGTCTTTTTGGCGGGAATCCTACATTGCTTCGGCAACCTCCACTTTTTGGGTGAAAATTCCTTCTTTGCCGGAATTGTCTGCCACTAATATTTTTATGTATTACGGCGAAGCAGACACCGCCACTTTAGGCGACGGCGATGATACTTTTGAGCTTTTCGATCATTTTGAGGGAACCGAGTTGGATCCGTTGAAATGGTATGAATGCGACAACGGACCGCAAAGCGTGGCTAACAGCGAAATGGAATTGCGCGCCACGGTGACGGCCGGAGAAAAAGGTGTTATTTACAGCACTTCAACAACTTTCACGGTTCCGGCTGGCAGTACAGTCGGCTATGCCGTTAAACAGAGAGCCAAAAAAAACACGGGCTATGGATTTTACGGCGTTGCTTTTGCCGCCTTCAGGGCTATGACAGGTTGCGCTTCGGAAAACTATGCTTACGCTTTTCTCTACGGCCAGACCACGACCAATAATCAGGCTTTTAGCGCAAACGGCAATGGCAGTAACGAAGGCCTCCCTTCGGTTGCCATGGCTGGCGCTACCGATTTTACTTATCGAATTTACGAAACAATTTGGGAGCCCAATCGAGTGAGATTTTATTATGAGGATATATTGAAATACACGGAAACAACTTATGTGCCGACCAGCACTTCTTATGTTTATTTTCTGGAGGGGGCAGGCACTGATGCGGAAGACCGCCGGGCTTATTTTGACTGGGTTTTTGTCCGCAAAATCATTTCTCCGGAACCGAGCATAGGCACGGCAGGAGAACAGGAAACATCGGGCGGTGCAACCTGGCTGGCTAATGAGAACACTTTGGCGATTTTGACTGCCGAAGAACAAACAGACAATATCAGAGTCAGATTTTTGATAAAAAACGCCGGCGGTCAGGCTGGAGATATTAACTACCGTTTACAGTACGCAGGACTGGGCAGCTATGCGAATTGTTTGTCGGTGGACGAAGAAGAATTTGCCGACGTGCCGACAACCACCGGCAGCGTAGTCCAAATGGCCGCATCGACTTATTTCAGCGACGGAGACGGCACAACCAACTTTTCAGGCAGTTTGACCGACCCGACCAACGGCTATTTTTGGATAGACGGTAAAATGGTGGCATCTTCTTCCAATCAAACCGCTGCCCTGACTTTAAATATAAATAAATTTACGGAATTGGAATATATTTTTGAATTTACCGATGAGGCGCCGGACGGCACTTCCTACTGTTTTCGGACAGCCCAGGTTGTGGGAGGAGTTATACTTGATTTGGACAGTTATACCAATATAGCCAGGATTTCAACCAAGGCCGATGTAACGGTAGCTTCCATCGGCCAGCAGACAGCTTCTATGCAGATTGCTTCAGCTGACAATTACATCGGCGGCGGCTTTGTCATCCGGGAATTCACCGCTTCCAGGGATGTAACTGCCATTACCATCAGCGAACAGGGGACTATTGACGCTCAGAACAACCTTGAAAACATAGAATTATATTACGATTTGGACACCACTTATCCTTACAACTGCGTTTCCGAAAGCTATGAGGGCGGAGAGCAGCAGTTCGGCGATACGGTGATAGGCGGTTTCAGTTCCGCCAACGGCACTACCAGCTTCAGCCAGACGGTTGCCATTTCCACTGAACAAGCTTTATGCATTTACGTTGTTTTGGATGTGGGCAGTGGATCTTCGGTCGGCGAAACCATTGAAATCCAGATTACCCATCCTTCGGTTGACGTTGAAGTAAGTTCAGGCACGGTCGGGCCACCTTCAGTGGTGGCCATTCCCGGGACCACGGAATTGATAGGCCTGGCCCAGGTCCATTTTCGCTGGCGGGAAGATATAGGCGGGGAGGCATTGGGAGATTGGCTGTATAAGAAATCAATCGGCATTCAGAATTCTTTAGGCAGCGAACTGACCGATTTTCAAGTTGAAATAAAAGTGGGCTACAGCGGCGTTGGCGGAGCTGACGTCAGCTGCGAGGGCAATTGCCGAACTGATTTCGGCGATATCAGATTTATCAATGCCGACTATAACCTTCTTTTTGACTATTGGCAGGAGAAATACACCTCTTCGGCCACTTCCACTTTTTGGGTCAAGATTCCTTCTTTGCCGGCTGACAGCACAACCACCATTTATATGTTTTACGGCAATACTAATGCCGAAACGACCAGCAACGGGGAAAATACCTTTATTTTTTATGATGATTTTGAAGACGGGACTTTCACAAATTTATGGGAAGTTATTTATGGATACTGGGCTGAGGCAGGAGAAGGAGTGCTGTATAACTGGAATCCTCCGACGCATCCCGGCGCAAAATTTATTCGTTTAAAAAATATCACCAGTTCTAACAATGATCCAAATGTTCATGAATATAAGATGAAATGGCTGAGCGGCGAAACCGGCACCCATTTGGCCGGCACAGTCTGGCATTGGAATACTCCATCGCCTTCATCTGCTTTTTATCGGGCTTTTTGGTACGCTGCGGAAAACCAGTTATATATAAAGATATGTTGACACTGACCTGGGAAATTCGCCGATGAGTTACACCGCCAGTTACGAAGAATGGTATAATTTTCAATTGAAAATAAAAGGAGAGGGGAATTTTCATTTCAGAATCAAAAAAATCGATGATACCAATGTTCTTAGCGATGATTTTTCTGATACGACCCGCACTTCGGGCAGCATAGGACTGGGCGGTTTCGGTGGCGGCTATATGAGTGCTCATTATGACGACTATAGAATCCGGAAATACGCTTCCGTTGAACCGGCCGTGGTAACAACCGGTTCCCAAACAGCCGGCGGCACCGGCTGGCTGGCGGCTGAAGATACGGCAGCCAGTATTGCCAAAAATACCAATGTCAGAGTCAGATTTTTAATAAGGAATTCCGGCAGCGCGGTCAATAATGTCAATTACCGGCTGCAGTACGCGGAATTGGGCGGAGCAGGAACCTGCCTTTTGGTTGACAGCATTAATTTTGCCGACGCGCCGACCACTACCGGCAGCGCGGTCCAAATGACGGCTTCGGATTGGTTTATCGGCTGCCCGGAAAATAGCCAGGCCTCGACCACGCCTCAGCTTTCGGTTATCTCCGGAGCCGCTTTTGCCAGCGGCAAAATAGTGGAAGACGAGTGCAACCAGACCGCTTCTTTCAGCTTGGCTACGAACTATTATACGGAGCACGAATTTAATTTTAAATTCACCGATAATGCTTTGGATTTGACTGCTTATTGCTTCCGGCTGGTTAAAATTGATGCTGGCGAAGCAGCTGATTTGGATAGTTATTTGAAGATAGCCAAGATTACAACCAGCGGAGAAGTTTCCGTCAGCTGCATTACGCCGCTTAATGACGACACCAGTGCTTTCGGTGAAATCAATTTTAATGATGTTTACGTGGCCTGGCCTTTAGCCACTACTACGGTAACTTGCAGCGGTTGTGAAAACGGTTTCAGTATGAAAATTTACGGTACTGGCGACACTGTTAATCCGGGATTGTATAAAGAGAGCGCGCCGGTTGACTTGATTAATTCGGCAGAAGAAGCTCTTTTGGAGCCGGGCGTAGAGGGTTACGGCATACAGGCGACAACCACTTCACCCAGTATAACCATTAATCCGAAATTCCTTAAAACCGGCAATAATGTCGGCGGCTTGCTGGTCGGTTCGGAAAACGCCGTGACGGTCGCTTCATCTTCCGGTCCTGTCACGGGTCAAGTAATTACCATAATTTTTATGGCCGCAGTTTCCGCGGCCAATGAATTGGGCAATTATCAGGATTTGGTGACCATTTCCTGCACGGTTAACAGCCCTCTTTAAAGAAGTTTTCCACAGTTGATATTTAAGATTGATTTTTATATAATTATAAAAGATAGAAATTTTGAAAAAGGTCGGAGAAATAAAATATTAATATAAATTCAATGAAAAAGATAGAAAAAGTAGCAAAAGGATTGTTAATTTTTTCTTTAGCAGGTCTTCTGACAGCCTGGTATTTTCCGGAACCGGCCAGCGGAGCAGTGACCGTCAGTGCCGTGGTAGAAGCAGGAGTAATCACTTGCACAACCGATTTGACAGCCGCTAATTTCGGCACTATAGACAGCAGTATCGTTTACACAGCAGGCGATAACAGCACCACCACCGTCAGTTCTAATGGTTCCATTTACGTTAAAGCTATCAGCGTTGGCGACGGTTCTGGCCCTGGTTTGGCCACAACTTCGCCGGCTCATTTGATTCCTTCGCCTAACGCCGTTTTCAGCGAAACCGCCGGTTTATCAGGAGGCACGGAGGGTTACGGCATACAGGCGACAACCACCGGTACTATAACTATTGCCACCAGATATCTTCAAACAGGAGATAATGTCGGCGGTTTGGCCTCAACTTCAGCCGCAGTTGTCGCTTCATCCAGCAGTGCCGTGACCGATGAAATAGTGGAAATTATCTATAAAGCCGCGGTTGCCAGCGATACTCAGGCAGGCGTTTATGAAGATACGGTAACTATCAGTTGTTCCACTTCTTAAAGAAAACAATTCTTGAATGAAAAAGTTAATATTTTTGACAATTTTATTCGTTTTGGGATTGGCTTTAGTTCCGCGGCAGTCCGAAGCTTTGACTATTTCTCCGGCGAAAATTCTCCTTTCCGCTGACCCGGGAGAAAGAATAGAAACCAAGATGAGGGTGAGGAATGACTCGGAAAGAATCCTGACTTTTTATCCGGTATTCGAAAGATATTCAACCAGAGGCGGAGAAGAGCCGGTTTTTACTCCGGAAAAATTCGGTTTGGTAACTTGGATGAGAACCGAACCTTCGGAATTGACTTTAGACTTTAAAGAAACGGGCGAAGTTACCGTGATAATCGATCTGCCGGAAGACGCGGAACCGGGCGGCCACTATGCCGCTGTTTTTTGGTCTACGGCTCCGCCGGAAGGCAAGGGTACTGGCGTGGGTATTGTTACCAGAGTCGGCGCTTTAGTATTACTTGAAATATCCGGGGAAGTCAAAGTTTCAGGGGAAATCATTAATTTCCAAACCCAGAAAAAGGTTTTAAACCGTTTGCCGGCCAATTTCACTTATACTTTGCAGAATAAAGGCACGGTCCATCTGGGGCCAGTAGGCCAAATTACTCTTAAAAACTTGTTCGGCAAGACAGTGGCTGTTTTGGACGCCAATCCTGGAAAATATCATGTTCTGCCTGGCGACAGCCGCACTTTCACGGCTGTTAATTGGGAGCCCAAAGGCGGCATGCCTAAAATTGAAGGCAAAGGGTTTCTGAACGACGTTAAAAGAGAATTGAAAGGATTCTCTTTCGGCTATTACCGGGCCTATCTCAGTATGGAATACGGCAAAGAGGAAATGCAAACCGCTCAAGCCAATTTCGGTTTCTGGGTCATCCCTTGGCGGGTTTTGACCTTAGGCATTTTAATCTTAGCCCTGGTCACATTAATCATCGTTAAAGGAATCCATAGATACAACCAATGGGTTATAGACAAAGTGGAAGAAAGGATTACAGCTAAGGCAAAAAGGAAAATAAAAACATAACAATGAAGAAATGGTTGATTTTATTTTTTTCCATTATTATTGTTAGCGAATCGATTTTATTAATTCTCAGTTTAAAGGCAACTCCGGCTTCAGCCGGAGTTAATCTTTCCGCTCATATATCTTCCATTTGCGGCAACGGGCTGGTTGAACCGGGAGAACAATGCGACGGAGTAAATTTAAACGGAAAGACCTGCATAGATTTGGGTTTGGGCTATATCGGAGGAACATTAAGCTGTTATGCGGTTGGCTGGCCCGATGAATGCCTTTTTAATACTTCGGCCTGTACTTCGCCCGCGCCAACGCCTCCGCCGCCGGGCGGCGGCGGAGCTCCGTTGCCCGACACGGGCACCCGAGTTATTCTTCAGGGATTGGCTTATCCTTCGGCAAAAATCACGGTTTTGGTTGACGCTAAAGTATATGCCTATATTACGGCCGATTCTTCGGCTAATTTCAAAGCCACGATTAGCGATATTGCGGCCGGCACTTACAACTTCGGGCTTTGGGCGGAAGACAAGTATGGCAGAAAATCAATCACTTTTTCTTTTACCATTACGGTTATAAAAGGAATGACAATTACGGTTTCCGGCATTTTTCTTCCGCCGACCATTGAATTGGATAAAGTGAATTTAGACAAAGGGGAGGACTTGACTATTTTTGGGCAGACAGCGCCAAAAAGCCAATTAAGCGTTCACGTGGAATCGCCGCAGGAAATCATCCAAGAAACAACGGCCGATAAAACGGGCGATTGGCAGCTTCTTTTCAGCACCGCTGTTTTGGAGGAAGGCACTCATACCGTTAGAGCCAAAGCCGAAAGTCAGGAAGAGTTATTAAGCTCTTTTTCCCGGGTTTTGCTTTTTTATGTCGGCAGATACGGTGTAGACGAACTTTGTCCTCGGGCGGATTTTAACAAAGACGGCCGAACGAATTTGGTTGATTTTTCCATTATGCTTTATTGGTGGGGTAAAGCTAATGCTTGTATTGACCAGAACAAAGACGGGATAGTCAACCTGCCGGATTTTTCAATTTTGATGTATTGGTGGACCGGGTAATATATGAAAAAAATATTATTTTTATTAACGATTACTTTATTATTTTCTCCTCTTTTGAGCCAGGCCGCTATTTTATATTTGGAGCCGGCGAAAGGCCAATATTACCAGGGCGATACTTTTTTAGTCGAGGTGAGAATAGAAGTGGAAGAAGAATGCATTAACGCCGCAGCTGTCAGTTTAACTTTCCCTAATGATATTTTAGAAGCGATTGATTTCAGTAAAAGCAATTCTATTTTGTTAATTTGGCTGAAAGAGCCGGAAATTTTCCAAGAGCAGGGGATAATTTCCTTTTCCGGCGGCATGCCCGGCGGCTTTTGCGGCATTCTGCCGGGCGACCCGGGCAAAACCAATCTTTTCGGCAGAATAATATTTAGAGTAAAAGAAGTTCCTAAAGAGCAGTTCTTTGCGGAAGTGAAATTTTCAGATAATTCCCAAATTTTCTTAAACGACGGCTTTGGCACAGCAGCCGAGCTGAAAACAGAGAAAGCGGTTTTTGACATTTTATCCGGCATTCCGGAAACCGGCCGGAAAGAGTGGGAGGAGGAATTAAAAAAGGACAGAATATCGCCCGAGCCCTTTGAATTTGAAATCATCCGCGATCCCTTGATTTTTGACAACAAATATTTCATTGTTTTCCAAGCCCAAGACAAACAAAGCGGAATTGATTATTATGAAATCAAGGAAGGAAAAAGGGATTGGCAGAGAGGGGAGAGTCCTTATTTATTGGAAGACCAGGAATTAAGCGGTATAATAATGGTAAAAGCGGTTGACAAGGCGGGCAACGAAAGAATCGTGGAATACCTGCCCGAAAAGAAACCCTTGTCTCGGTTAATAATCGGCATTTTAATAATAATAGCAATGGGAATCGGATATTTGTTTTATAAAAAATCAAAATGGAAACTGAAAAAATAAGAAAAATTTTCCATTTCCCATTCTTTCTTCTCTGTTTTTTATTTTTCATTCCAACGGCAAGTGCCGGCGCTGCCACTT